>OGTC01000181.1_pt1 | contig 36984 bp, 17 predicted proteins | sample 1574531 | NCBI WGS metagenome assembly OGTC01 (sample SAMN03295859, study PRJEB24534) | human gut metagenome | isolation source: fecal sample 2 from infant 9 | host: Homo sapiens | place: USA: Pittsburgh, PA | collected 2014-07 | reverse complement strand
TTTTTTGTGTTACTTATGGCTCTGTAGCTGTTTAGGAGACGCCGAAACTAAACGAGCCTTAGTCTATCAACCTTATCCATAGCATCGTGAGAGTCGCATATGTCATTCGTATCGCAGGATACACTACCATAAAAGCTTTACTTTCAGCTTTTCACAACCACAAGGTATCAACAAAGTCGGTTGCTACAGTACAAAGTGGCAGATGAAAATCTCAAAATAAAATGTGTGTCGTCGAAAAATTTATTTTTTTTTCTCTACGCTCTTTCGCATGTCTGTGGTAGATGTGCAACTTCGGTACCGAGGAGGTAACCGAATGACTAGTATCATCCACTACCCAAAGTTTCGAAGGTTGCAAAGTTTATTTAACTGGAATCGGAAGTTTTATTGGTTCATAGAACTTGGCAAAGTTGCAGAAAAGCTCTTGTTGTACTTGATCGGGGATATTGCAACCCTAGTAACTGTTGAACAAATTTAAAATAAAATTTGCTTTAATTTGCAACAAATAAATAGTATGCGAAACTCATTCAACAAGATTTATACGAAACATAAATGATCATATTGACTACTTCCTATACTGAAGTTTGTCCTTTCATGCACAATATGTTTGGACGCCATACCACTCTATGGCCCCTTCGTACTGGTAACAACCATTTGTCCAAAGACAGACATTGCTTTGATACCATCCTTTTGTTTTAACAAAACATACGAACTTCTTACAAAAAATGTTTACAAAGAAATATTTCGACGGGTTTGGTACATCTTGGATCGCCATTATCTTGGACACGTAGAGAGGAAGCTTACACAAAGAAATTTAGGGAAAAATCTTACCACGCTAACTGTGGGTACTAACTTCAACAGGTTGAGTAATTCCATTGCAACGTAGACCGAGGTTTACTCCGTCGCTGTGATGACCCTTGGTTTGCAACTTTGATTCTGGCATTTGAGTACTTCTCAATAACCTGTTGTTCCAGCCCCATCTTGCACGTGACTCTGTCGATTTGTTTTGTGTCATGTAATTTAATTGGTTATTAAATTTTCATTGATAACAAGCAAAGCACAATTATTAACGCTGAAGGATTTTCACTAAGTTACATAGTCAACACATACAGTTTTATTCAGTTTACAAGGTACCGTCGCTCTTTTAACACTCCACAATCTGTATCTCAAAGATTTTTAAAACATGAGCTCGACATACAACCGAGGAAAGAATTCTAAAATAAGAAAGACTTCCGGTAAATTTGATGATTCAATAACAGATCATGATGATTTTTCTTTGGAAGCCACAGTTGATTATCCTCCAGAAGCCACAACTTCTTCAAACAATCCCTCCAATCAAAGCGACTTTGAAAACTTTACCAGCTCCAGAAATACCGAACAAGCTAAATTGGCTAGCAAGCCCAATCGAATCAGAAACTATTCCATAAGTGAAGCATTCAACTACAGCAATAACCTGAACAACCCCAATTTTGACATCAGCGGGCGAAGCTATGTCAGTATGAGTCATAGACCAAGCATTCTTGAAAGTACAAGTTCACCCCAGGTGAACACAGGCGCTGAAGTGCACGAACAAACAGCAAACCTTGCCAACATTGGTGTTGTCGATAATGATGAAGGAGATGGTGGAGGCAATGATTACGACACTAGCATTCAGGAAGAGGAATTTCCGGTGCAACCAAACCGCTCGAGTGCCAAACCCTCTCACATAGGGGAATACGAAAGGCCGTCGTCGTCGCCTACGTATTCCAGTATAACTCCCTTGCTTGCCAATCGACATGCTGATTACACCACAGGTGATGAAGAAGGATCAATTGGTGTGCAACAACACTCGAATTTTCGGGGAGTTTCAGATTCTAAAAGACAATCATATACTACCAACACACCGAACGGCGCAGGATCAATTCCTGAAAAACCAGCTCATCCAAGTAGATTACATCAGCTACTTACCAAACCATTCCAATTCATTCCTGGAGTGTTTTTGGGAACTTTGCTCAACATTTTAGATGGTTTGTCTTACGGAATGATCATGTTCCCCATTAGTGAACCCATATTTGCCGCATTAGCACCGGCAGGACTTTCGATGTTTTACATGTCATGTATCGTATCTCAATTGGTTTATTCATTGGGTGGGTCTGCATTCGAAGCGGGTATTGGTTCGGAAATGATTGAAGTTACACCATTCTTCCATACCATGGCATTTAGCATTTCCAAACTGATCATGTCAGAAAACTCTGCAGAAAATCAACAGGATGCGATAATTGCAACTACAATAACATCATATGCCATCTCGTCTATTGTGACCGGTTTGGTGTTTTTCTTGCTAGGAAAATTGAAATTGGGGGTGTTAGTTGGGTTCTTTCCTCGACACATTCTTGTTGGCTGTATAGGGGGAGTGGGGTACTTTTTAATAGCTACTGGGATTGAAGTATCGTCAAGGTTGGAAGGTGGGCTAAATTATAATTACGAAACATTCAAGTATTTATTTTACAACACAACCACGCTTTTGGAATGGACGGTACCACTAATCTTGGCCGTGATATTGATACTACTTCAGCATAGAATTCACAACTCGCTACTTGTGCCTGGATACTTTATTGCCGTTTTTGCAGTGTTTCACTTGATTGTATTGCTAATCCCCTCGTGGAACTTAGATGATGCAAGAAGAATGGGTTGGGTGTTTCCAGCAGTAGAGGATGACCAACCTTGGTTTGAGTTTTATGAGTTGTACAAGTTTCAGTTGGTTGATTGGTGGTGCATTATGAGACAAATCCCAACGATGTTGGCATTAACATTTTTTGGAATTTTGCATGTTCCAATCAATGTGCCTGCATTAGCGGTATCCATTGGAATGGATGATGTCGATGTGAATCGAGAACTAGTTGCTCATGGGTATTCAAATGCAATTTCCGGTTTGGTCGGGTCTATTCAAAATTACTTGGTGTACACCAATTCAGTGTTGTTTATCAGGGCTGGCGCTAATGATAGACTTGCCGGTATTATGTTGGCTATAGCTACGGCGGCAGTCATGATTGCGGGGCCAGTCGTTATTGGCTATATTCCAGTATGTGTTGTTGGTGCCTTGATTTATTTATTGGGGTACGAGCTTCTTAAAGAGTCCGTGTGGGATACTATTGGTAGATTGAGAAAGATTGAGTACTCAACCATTATTATCATTGTAGTGACTATGGGTGCAGTTGATTTTGTTGCCGGTATAGGGATCGGTATTTTATTAGCATGTTTATCATTTGTGGTTGAGGCTGCAAGGACTCCAGTTGTTCAAGGTATCTACTCCGGTAATGTTGCCCGATCAACCGTTTTGCGTCACCCAAAGCAACAAGAATTTTTGAAAAACGTGGGGGAGCAAATTTGCATTGTTAAGTTGCAAGGGACTATATTCTTTGGGTCGATCGGTGGAGTAGAAAAGGAAATCAGGTTGATATTTGAAACTGACAAGTTTGATAAAAGACCGGTAAAGTTCTTGATAATTGATATGAAGGGGGTTATTTCTTTGGACTTTTCAGCGGCTGAGGGGTTCAGAAGAATACTAAATTTGGCCAGTGAGTTCAAGACGCAATTGATCATCTCTGGAGTGAGCGAAGAGGACGATACGATCCAGGGATTGCGTGATGCTGGATTATTTGAAATTAGCGAGCAGGACGAGGGCTCATCTCCACCTATTGAGTTATTTAGTTCGTTGAACTATGCTTTGGAGTGGTGTGAAAACTCATTTTTAAAGACGTACAAGAGTTTAAAAAAAAACAACCCATTGGAGCATGTCACTCGTCAAACATCGTCAAGATCTGTTCCTGGAGCAAAGACTAATAATACAAATGCAAATACGCGAGTGAACACAAACTCGAGTGGAAGCATGGCACGATCGTCATCGATTCAATCACCATCCTCGTTTAGCAATAAATTGTTTAATCAATTTGGTGGTGAGTTTGGAACTCCAAGAACTAAACAAGTTCTTCAAGCAGCTAGTAGAACAGTTTATGACGAACAAAAAACTCAACACAAACTACACCTGAATGCTAATAGTCAGTTTTTACAAAAACAGCCATTGCCTTTGATGATGATTACATTTCAAGGATTGTGTTCCAAAGATGCCGAGTTTTGGGCACCATTGGCTCCATATTTCGTCAAGGAGCAAATTCCGGAAGATTTACAATTTTACAACACTTCAAAAGACGAACCATCTTTTTTCATCGTTGAACTGGGACTAATTCGATCTGTGATCAAGTTTGGACCCGAGGGAAGAGAACTACACAGTTCAATTGTACCTATGGTTGCATTTGGCGATTTAGACGATGCATCACATTACAGACCTATTGCTTACACTACTGTAAATGACTCAGTCGTGTGGAAATTATCGAAAGCTAATATCAAGGAAATGTTAAAACTGCAAGGATCGAAGGGAGAAGCTATATATCATGAACTATTGGAAATTGAAGCCAAATTGATAAGGGAAAGATTTGACACAATGACGGCAAATTTGATCATATCAGGGTAGATGAAGAGAGGCGAGAGAGGGCGCCCACACGTTTGTAGTACACTGCATATCACATCATTTTCAGGGTCGCGGCGTAGTAGAACACATAGTATAGTACAGCAGTAATGGAGTGTGTTTGTCCATGTTCGGTTATTGTAATTTGCCAGTTCGACACGACCGTGGCTTGCAATTGTGTATGTGTGTATGTACTATGATAACAAAAAAAAGTTAATAGTAGCAATGCTATCAAAAATCGAGGGGAGGGCAAAGTATTATCTTCATCCACAACTTTTCTTCTTTCGTTAGTACATTTCAACACAGATAATCTAGTCCCACTTCGTCATGGTTGCTTTTACTAAGATTGCCTTTACAACTGTCGCAACGTTAACTGCAGTCAATTCACTTTCGCTCTTTAATGAGTACGTCGACCGTGCCCTTGCCGTGTTCAATACACCCAGTGACCTCAATTCCCAATATGATCTTCAACAACAAAACTTCTTCCATGTTGCCAATGAAGCCCACGCCAATGATGATACTAAGCCTGTACCAGGCAAGTCTCCAATTGAGGTATGTGACTACTCCAGTAAACAGCTTTTAACCCTTGATGAAATTACTATTTCACCTAATCCACCTGAAGCTGGGGCCAATTTGACATTTACTGCCAAAGGTACTCTTGACAAGACTATAACCGATGGTGCTTATGTCGAAGTTGATGTTCGTTATGGATTCATCAAGTTGATTCACCAAACCTATGACATTTGTAAAGAAATCACCAAGGTCGATTTAGAGTGTCCCATTGAAAAGGGGAAACAAGTGATTACAAAAGAGGTTGAAATTCCCGAGGAAGTTCCACCTGGAAAGTATTTGGTCACCGCTAGAGCTTTTACAAAAGATGATGAGTATATTACTTGTTTGACTGCAACAGTTGAGTTTCCCTACCAATAAGGAATAACTTTGCGGCTCTGTAGGGCTGATTTGAGTTGTCTCACTGATTATTACTAGTACATTGTGGTGTTCGAGTACATGCAATTGACTTGGAGTTATTATTTTTTTTGGTTTTTTTTTAGAGATTGACGAAGGAGTTTAAACGGAGTTTATTTTAGATAATGATACAGAGTATTTTTCACTCTATGGGTCTCTAGAAGATGTAGATTGGGTGGGAGTTTGACCAACTTAGCCACAAAGCTTCCTGTCGTATTCCATCATTGTCGCAAAATCTTTTTATTTATAGTGTCGTGGATTATCTTGGCTTTCCCTCGTTCTTCTCTTTTCTTTTTTCTCGACACTTCTTCTCAAGAGATCAGACTATTTTATTTTTCACAACCAAAGTCAATTAAAATCTACTGTTTATCCATATAAAAACAGCCTGTTCAATATGGTTGAGATTGAGGATTACTTTTCGATACAGATCTTTTTCATTATTCTTCGGGAAACTTTGGAGTCTGCAATTATCATTTCAGTACTTCTTTCATTTATAAATCAGCGATCTCACAAGTCCGACGCCAAAACCACCACAAGTACCAGTTCAACGCCTAGTCAGTCAAGCACTCATCTACAACAAGTTCAACGAAAACTAAAGATTCAAGTATGGGTGGGTGCAATTTTGGGACTTGTGATTTGCTTTTTGATTGGGCTAGTATTTATTTTAGCATTTTATTTCATTGGGAAAGATTATTGGGCATATACGGAGCGTGTTTGGGAAGGGGTGTTTTCGATATTGTCAAGTATAATAATCACTGTAATGGGTATTGGATTATTACGTATTAATAAAGTCATGAAATTGAAATGGTGGATCAAGTTGGGTGATGCATATAATCAAGAGGGAGACGAAGAAGGTGAAGAGGAGATTGCAAAATTGGGTGACGACGGTATCCTTTCCGATGAGTTTAGCGAAAGTGATGTTAACGATGGTGTCATCAGCTATGGCGGAACAAGATCAAGCGTGGAGTCAGAAAGCGTTCCATTAACAGGATCAAGCGCAGCGCCGGTTGTATCTACCAAGCTATCGTCTTCTTCAAAAAGAGAAAAGTTTGGTAAAAAGTATTTTTTGGCCATTTTGCCGTTAGTGACAACTTTGAGAGAAGGTTTGGAGGCCGTGGTGTTTGTAGGAGGTATTGGTGTGAGTTCGCCAGCTTCGTCATTCCCTTTATCAATCGCTTGTGGACTTGCACTTGGTGCATTGGTGGGTTACACCTTATACAAAGGAGGAAATAAGTTGTCATTGCAGTATTTTTTAATAACGTCAACGTGTTTTCTTTACATTGTCAGTGCTGGATTAATGAGTCGCGGGGTATGGTTTCTCGAATTAGAATCATTTGTTCGCAAATGTGGTGGATTGGATGTCAGTGAGACTGGTAGTGGACCAGGATCTTATGACATTGCTAAAAGTGTTTGGCATGTAAATTGTTGCAATGGGTTAACCGACGGTGGATGGATGGTGCTCAATGCTATTTTCGGGTGGACAAATTCAGCAACCTATGGCAGTGTCATCACCTATTGCTGCTACTGGCTTTTTGTCATTATTTGGTTGAACATCAAATTATACGAAGAGAGGGAAGGAGTGTTGCCCTTTGTTCCAATCAAATGGCAGTCGAAACGAATTAGAAAAAAGATTAGATTATATGAATTAAGAAATAGCCAAAGCTTGCACACAATAGAGCAGTCCCATCAAGAAGAAGGAATCGCCGAGGCTGAGCAACAAGGTTTGTTGGAATAAGATTTGCATTTGCTTGAAAGTAGTGTTTTTATGTAAAAGTTGTATTTATGCATTAATGATTATAAAAAGTAAGTTTAAAGAAATATTACAATCTTTGTACTAAAGTCCGGGGGCAAAGTACCTTGGTTCGTCAAAAACATGATACCTATGTCCTCTCACCCCATCACCCCTAAACAATTGTGGCATTCTCAAATTTTCATCAACATCATTCTCATCAACAAAATGGTAATCGTGATTTTCAAAACCACCAAAACCAAATTTGGCAATTTGTAATTCGGTATCAGTGATTGTTGATCTCGAAATCCTGCCATAAGCAATCTTCCTCAAATCACGGAAAAGAATATATTCACACCAACGATCCCAATCGGTTGAGTCAATATCATGCATCCTTGACTTTTCAGAAACATAGGTGTTGTAATTACCAACTAAGGGATCGGTAACCAAATAACTCAACAACACCAACGGTCTTTCGGAATTGGCCATGATTTCTTCAATGCCCAAACTCTGTAGCCTACGATCCTCCACGTCTTCTTCTTGACCTGAATGGAAAACAACAACATCAACCAAGTTGCCATAAATGTCCAATGTTGCATGGATGGCAGGGGCTAATTCACCAACGGGAGAAGGTAAAAGATGATGCGTTGACTGGATTATGGGGAATTTCGATAATAAAGCTGCTCCCCAAGTATGCTTATTTGGACCGGGGCCATAGTCAACATACATGCCTAAATCCTCAGCAATCTTTTGCGTAAAGTCTCTATTTCCTCCAATCAACCGTTGTGTGTCTGTCTCCAAAAGTCCGATAATGTCTAGTTCTGCATCCTTTATAAGATCCCTCATTCTTGTTTCTGATGACCACATATCATTGTCCAAACCGAAATGAACACACCATATTCCAGCAGTGAAGGTTTCCGTTTCTGGATGATATGGCTTACCCAACCCAGTGGGCCATCTTTTGATAGCAGTGGATAATGACAATGCAATAAGCACAGTGACAACTGTTGACATTTGCTTGAAAGTTCTTTTGCTATAAAAGCTGATTATTGATACCTCCTTCTTTCTCAACTGGTAATTGGCTATTCCAACAAAAATCAGAAGAACAGCAGTTGACAAGACAATATCGGTTCTTTCTCTTAGTAATGGGCCACCAGGAACAAAAGCATATGCCACAATCCAAACACTAGCTAATGAAATTATAACATTTAAGAAATATCCAAGGAAAAACACTCCTGCTGGATTGTAGCCAGTGATTGAGTGCAACATAAGTGGTCCAATTGAAACAATGTAAAACACAAACACCAATGTCCCGATAAACCCCGCCCAATCTTTCAAAAAGTAAAATGTAATGGCACTCCCACCTCCAACAATGATATTGTAGCCCCAACTGCTAAATACATTTGGATGTACTTTCAAAGTTACGAGAAGAGCGATTGCGAATGTGAGAATGTGTGGGAACGCACCAGTTACTGGAGTCGGCCCTCTTATTGGGTAGCCCTCCCACGTCCAGAGGGCCAACGTTCCTGAATCTGATAATAATGCTTGTAATGTGAAATAATATCCACCAAAACCAATTGCACCCAACAAGAGAGATCCCCCAACCTTATGTGAACTTGTAAGACTCGATATCTCCTCTCTCTTTAATACAGGCGTAAAGAAAGCTGCAAGTAATCCAATGAATATACCCAATGGGTTATAACCACCATTCTCCTTGTGCATTATTGGCCATATAGGATTATTTGAATAAAATAAAAACTTGAATGTGGACGTTGCTAAAAGTCCCAAAATAAAAGTTGCAATATACGAATTCAATTTCTTCGGATGTTTGGATAATGACCAGAACTCATTTACTGTTGAAATGATACCAAATACGGTTCCCGCTGTTATAGCCAATAGTTTTTGTTCTGGGTCTTCAAACTTGTATGCACCAATACCACAGACGACAGTCAATGATCTTGTCAACTGTGGCATTTGTGCGAGGTAGACTCTCAAACATTGTGGCAACAACAATAATGGTGACAAGAATATTGATATGACAACCGCTTCATATCCGGATATACCCATGTACCATAGCGGGAAATACCACACACACAAAAACAAAGATGTCAAGACGGTCCAATACATGTACGAGTTGATAAGATTGGCAATCACTTCAAAGTTGGAAAATTCATCTACCTTCTCTATCTTAACAGATTTTATAGGGGTCTCTTGAATGGGCTTTTTTTTTTGCCCCGATACTAATTTCAACCCTTCACCGGAAATTGTAACCTCGATATCTCTATAGTCCAATGCAGACCAAGCGTCGAAAAGAATGTCCAAGCCAATGAGAGACCATTCGAAATACGCATAAACTGAGTAAGCACCAGGTCTTATGTGTACTTTATGTTGAATAAACCAATAAATCAATGGAAGCAACGTACCAAAGAAACTGACACCCGTATAAAATCTAGCTTTTCTTTGAAAGGATCCCTTTGGTGACAATAAAGTAGTGCATACATCCCACGGTATCGTCAAGACGATGTAGCCTATCATAAACACGTCATGGGCATCATGATCATCTGTGGATGTAATATACATCCAACCACCTGCAGTTAATGTTCTCAAAAGTCCAGCGATTAATGCAACAAAAGGTAAATACGACAGTTCTTTGTACAAGCTTAAGAAGTTGAATGCAAGAAGCAAAAATCTGGGACCAGCAGTCATGGCAATCACAATCTGAAACACTGACCTCTCAGGGTATCTGTCCCCAATAGTTGCTGAAACACTTGGGAACCATTCATCAGGGTAACCGAACGAGGCATTTTGAACAATCTTGTGATAATGCAAGTAGCTCCCTACAGCCAATGCCGCAAGAAACGACAGTGCTGCAAAAAAAGTATGAGCATATGATATGTACTTTGCATTGAATGAAATGTGACCAATCGAGGATGTATGGGGGGGAACTGACTTTTCTGTCATTCTGAAATTTTAGCACCTTGTGTACGGACAATTGGACACCTCAACAGCAAAGCTTTGACGTAAGACAAGAAAACCAACCAAGCTTTATGTCCTGGGAAGCTACTATGGTTGGATGTGACTATTTGATGTCAAAATGTTCCTCTGAAAAAAAAAAAAATAATTAACTTTGACATATGGCGGTGATTTGTGAATTTTTTCTGCTGCATAGAATTCGTTGTTGTGTGTGTGTGTTGTTGACTTTGGTGAAAATTTGCAACCAAAATGACAATTCAACGGGAAACAAACTCAAAACATTTGTTTGTTGTGGATTTAGAGGTTACATATAACATTGGCTTCCCTATTGAAGATGACACGGTTACACTAAGATGTAATGAAAACGCGTTACTATCTGTCACCCAATTGGTAGCAGTGCTTATTTATAACAGTTGTAGTAGTGTCTTTTGTAACAATTTTGGTCCAGTCAAATTTCACCTTTTCATTATTACACACACACAATCAAATACTAGGAGAGAAAAAAAATTGGTGCAACAAGCTAGTATCCAACAATCCATCGACCCCCCACCATATTGCATTGTCTAGCGATCTAATAATTATTCTCACGTCACATCACGCCATACATCACAGATCACTAACACAACATGGGTATGTTTTTTGATGAGGGCCCGAGCGTCGAATCTTGGTCAATCGTGTGAGCCATTTGACTATCACCAACTATATGTGAATTCTCGTACTAACTGCTTTCGATATAGGAAAATTGGACAGCTATGAAAACCACCTGAGGCCCGAACTTGTCTCATTTGATGATATAAGTTATAACGACTTGTCACAGGTTGATGCAGCAAGAAAATCAATGTTGAGAGAACAATGGATAAGAGTATATGAATTAAGGGTAACACATGAAGCTGTAAGGAAGTGTAGACAATATCATCAAGAAGATGCTGGTAGAAATTGCAAGAGTTTGATTTTAAAGTATTTGAAGATGCTAGAAAGTTACCCAATACAAGGTTACCAAGGCTACCAAAAGAACGATCCGTCGAAATAAAGATAGTTGTTTGCCGGAGTAGATTGAATTTGATGAATGCATAATATTTAAGTTTCCTAGTGATGATTCTCGTGTCTGGGTTAAACGGAATCGTATGATGTAGTTTCATGGAGATCAAAGTACGAAACAATGTCGTTGATACAGAAGCAAAATGTTTCTCGGCCCTCCTGGTAGAATCACTGAATTCCTGAGCCTCTATCGCCAAACAGAGACACTAAGAACTCTCCATCGCTCTTTTTAGAACTGATTATTGTCCATGTCTAGTTCGTTATATCTATGTTCTGTGTTCATGTATATGTCGTGTAATTATGTTCAAAATATATATTTATATCCCAATTCATTACCCAATAAGAAAAGTTAAAAAATTTCTGTTGTTGTGTCAAAACCCGAAAGAAAGAATGAGCGAAAAGGTACAATTGGTAGCATTTGTCTACTGGTGTTGAGAGGAAGAAAAAAATCCATTGAAAAGTTCAACATTGCATTTACTATTTAGCTTTACTGATTCATATTCCACAATAAAAGTACAGCAATGTTTCGTTTAGGAGTCAATCAAGCTGTCCGTGCAGCTCCACGTGTAAGGTATGTTTCATGACAATATACAGATCAACTAGGGATGCACTTTGCGTTGGGCGTATTCACAGGGTGAAAAGACGTACTGAAGAGGCTCTTTAAGTATAGACAATTGAGACGTGAAATACTAACTGCTCCAACTAGAAACTATGCTACATTACGTGAAATTGAAAATCGTCTTAAATCAATTAAGAACATTGAGAAAATCACTAACACCATGAAGATTGTTGCCTCTACCAGATTGAACAAAGCTCAAAGAGCTATGCAATCTTCACGTGTTTTCAATGAAAGTGAAAAGGATTTCAACAAGAATGCTGATCCAAAAGAAGGTGAGAAATTGGAAGAAGAAAATGCAGCTGCTTCAAAAACCCCAGAAAAGACTTTATTGATTGTTGTTTCTTCTGACAAGGGTTTATGTGGATCAATTCACTCTCAATTATCCAAAGCCGCCAGAAAGAGAACGGGAGAATTGAATGGTAATGTCGATATTGTTGCCGTGGGAGATAAAGTTAAAGTTCAATTGTCAAGAACCCATGCTGATAAATTGAAATTGGCATTCAATGGTGTTGGTAAAGAAGCACCAAATTTTACTGAAGTTGCTTTGATTGCAGATGAAATTGCCAAATTGGGTCACTACGAAAATGTTGAAATTCTTTACAACAAGTTTGTTTCTGGTGTTTCTTTTGAACCATCAACATTTGCTGTTTACGCTGCAGACATTATTCAAAATGCTCCAGGTATCAACAAGTACGAATTTGAAGGCGAAGATGCTGTACAAAGTTTGGCTGAATTCTCTTTGGCTAACAACTTGTTGACTGCCATGGCTGAAGGTTATGCTTCTGAAATTTCTGCTAGAAGAAACGCTATGGATAATGCCTCAAAGAATGCTGGTGATATGATCAACAGTTACTCCATCTTGTATAACAGAACTAGACAAGCTGTTATTACCAATGAGTTGGTTGATATTATCACTGGTGCTTCATCTTTGGAATAGAGTAGCTACAAATAATGTTTTACATATTCGACAAAATCACACAAAGAAATTCAAAGATAAAACAAGCATAGATTTCGCTATTGTAGTATAGAACATTACTCTATTACAACTATCTCTATATTCTTCTATTCTAATTTAACTGCTCCATAAATCTTTCGTATAAACAACAACCCCGTTATTACTCCAACGGCACCACATGCAATACCGATGATGAAACAGGCTAATCCCATATAGCTAAAGTACAACAATGAGCTAACAAAATCGTCAATGTTTAAAACAGTAATAAAATAGTAGATTGAGTATCCATAAATGTACCAAGCGATACTTGAACCAACTTTGAAAGACAACCAGGTCCAATTTGCGTCATTATAGTAAACCAATGAAACATAAATTGCCACTATTGTCAACTCAATAATGATTATCAACAACATCACTGTGGTGATGAATAGGAATCCATACATGTAATAAAACGTCGTCTTTTCCAACCATACCGAATTAAACACAAATAAGAGCTCAACATAAACTATTCCAAATGGGATAAGACCAAAAACCGTTACTGTTTTGAGATATGATACTGGTGAAACCAACCTGTACAAAGACTTTATACCACTACACTTGACCCCATCATGTGGTGGTTGCAATTTCTCCTCTTCACCACAAATGGACAAGTGATTTCTTGGGTTAAACTTGTACTTGTTTCCATAAATACCCCCAATTATGCCCAATGGACACTGAATCAAGATAAACAACAACACAAACACCACAATTGTTCCAAATGGCAATGCGGTCGATGAATCTTGTGCCCATACAAAGAAATTCAAAATAAACATCAATATGAATAAAAATGCCGGCACCACTGCACTGAATAATAATGACAAAATTAAAATTTGACCAGCACCGTATTTTTGGTTGGTCTCTTTACGAAATAATTTGTGTAAAACTATCCCCAAGAATGACGATACCAAGCCTGATCCCATAAAGCAAAAAATGGCAAATGAAAATAATGCCCCCTGGTGATTATTAAAGAAATAGTTTTTTGATTTGATTGAATTCAAACTGCTAATTACAACAACCCCAACTATAGCAATCAACATTTGTACACCACCCAGGACTAGCGTTGTTAATAACAATTCACCTCGAGGGATGATGTTGACTTTATTAGCTAAATTTTTCCAACCACCGCCTGTTGCTGCTGTTGCTGCTGCTGCTGCTGCACCAGCATTACCAGTAACATCACCTTCACTGATTGGCAAGCTTGGCGATTGTTGTCGTATATCCTTTTTCAAAACTTGTACCATAACAATCATTACAATCAACGAAGCCAAAAAGATCAAAACCGTCGAATTGACAAATGAAATCCAATGAATCTTCAGTTGACTTTCACCAGATTCATTCTCATAGTACAAATCCCATCTTGATTCGTAATCTATCGATTTATCTTCTCGCCAATACACTGAATACGTGTATGAGATAGTTGTTCTTTCCAGAGCCAATTGTCCCTTATCATCAACTTTATAAAGCAAGGGGAAATTTCGGTAGTTTTTACTAGTTCCTGGGCATTCCTCATTAATGACACTTTTGGGATATACTTCAAATCCAACAATGGTGTATTTCCCAGTATTTGCTTCTCGATGATATCGAATCACCAACATGACATGATTATACAAATAGCTCACATCTTGATCGACAAATCCCATGGGGAACCCAGCAGCATAGTATTTTCTGCGATGGTTATTAGTTTCAAAAGTAGTAGCGCCGGGTAATCCATCAATCGACCAATGAACAACATATCCATCTTTAATTAAATTTGAAGCTCGTCTGATTCCAGCTTGAGTAGCAAGCAAGTCGCATAATCGTAAACACGGTTGGTCAATACCAAATCTGAGGTCGTAGCCACTTTGCCAAATTCGATCACCGCGCAAGATTTCGCCCAACGATAAATGAACTGGTTTGGCATTGTTCATGGGCGGACAAACAAATGTGAGTGAATAATATGCAAATGGGAGTTGAGTCTTGTCAGATTCGATCTTGTTGACTAGAAGATCTACTGGGTCGCCTATTTGGTAGTAATTGGGTTTCAAACCTAGATCAAGGATATGACAATGGATTATGCATGGTGTCAATAGTAGAATCAACAAGTAGTGGATTTGATGTAGTTTCATTATGGTAAATGGTGAAGTTATATTAAATGAAGGAGGATGTGGAAAGCATATACAAATAACGGGAAATAATGTATTGAAAAAGATAAAACGAGTGAAGCAAAGGTGGGTAGGTTAAACGAAATAAGATGGGAGTGTGACGTCTTGGACGATGAACCCTGTCTAAAGTTATTTTTTTTTTTTTTTTTTTTTGCTTGTCGTACTTTTTACGTTACTGAGTTGATTTATAGCACGGCTTGCATCGAGATATCTTCGAAAATTTCATTGTATACTCAAATCCCTACATTATGCCTCCCCCCCTCTTTAGTTAGATCTTCAAGACTTGAGATCTGGTGTTTCCATCAAAGTCCAAGTGGCCGGTATAACAAACAAAAGCCACCCTCGGACACACGTGTCACACCACTAGGCCGAAGTCAGCATAAGCTAGATGTGCTCTTTAGATCATGTAGGCCACTATGCACAATCTAAACCTTAATTTGCAAAAGCTCACTTCATACGCCACGCATACTGCACATCCATTGCCTTTGTGGCAATCCAACAACTTAAGTCTACAGGGCACGAGCAAATGCCACGCTAAGAAATCATCCTCATTTGAAACTGTATACACACAAACTAATTGTCTCCCTTCTTCATTCATTCATTCAATCATTCATTTAACGACTCCATGGCCTCCTTAATCAAGTAGTTCCCCTTTGGGTCCAAATTTAAAGCAATAGTAAACTCTCTAATTGCCGAATACTTATCCAGTTGCAAATTATACAATTGTCCCAAAAGGAAATGTACACTAGCTTCATTAGGAGCAATATTTTTCAAAATTTCAAAATTCTTCAAAGCCAAAGGGTAATTTTGTAAACTAAACAACAATTGTGCCTTTTTGAAAATTGGTAATGGATTACTTGGTTGTAATTTGCATGCCAATTCGTATTGTTTCAAAGCCATTGGTTTTTTGTTTAATTTCTCCAAAACCATACCAACACAACAAATGAGAATGATATTTATGGGATTTATAGAAATGGCTTTGCGGAAATGGTAATCGGCCTTGTGGTATTCACCCAAGTTCATATAAATCATGCCGATTCCATACAAGGCATTGAAATGACGTGGGTCTAATAACAAGCTAACACGGAAACTTTCCATTGCCATTTCATAATTGTCATTGGCAAAATATTCATGTCCTTTCAATGTGTGGGCATATGTGAATTTATCATTTAATTTTATGGCTTTGTTGAAACATCGTATAGCTTCATCAGGTTCTCGAGTTAGTGAAAACAAGTTACCAATGGCACACCAAGTGATGGGGCTATTAGAATCAATATCATGTAATTCATTGGCAAGAAACGTAAGTTCAACTTTTTTATGCAAGTGCCAAAGCAAAGTTGAATAAACTTCCATATCCTCACATCGAGTTCGATCAATTTGTCGTAATTTCTTGAAATATTGTTCTGATTGTTTATAATTCATAACTTCGTAATGTAATTTACCCAATTTACTCAATACCCAGGGGGTATCGCGATCTTGTTGAGGTATATCATGTTCCAAAATTTTGATTGCCTTGTAACAATCAAAACTTGACAATAGTTTGAAACTTTTGGCAAAGATCAGATATAAATGTAAAAGGTATGCCTCACATTTTTCAATCTCTTTTAGAAAAGCAATCGAGAAACTTGTGGTCATTGCTGTTGATGATCCAAGACCTGTATTGTTGTTGTTGTTGTTGTTACTATTATTATCCTCTGAAGTAATTGAATTATTCCGTTTCAAACTCTTCTTGTTACTGGGAGTTTCAGCAGGGTTATTGATTGTTGTATGAGACGATGGTTGCGAGATTAACCGCGAAGTGATTTTAGAATACACACGACTACCTCGTTTCTTGTTGCCACCACCTCCTGCAGCTTCTGAATGCGAGCCTGTCGATGTAGTTGTTGGTTTGACAAACTCAAATGTGTTATTGGCAATAGTAGTGTTGCTTACGTCATAATGATGAGATCCAGTATTCAAATTCGATTTTCGCAATGGCGCATCAGGGACTGTTGCCGTTTTAATCCTTGGAGTTGAAAAATTAAACTCATCAACATGTATCGTGGGAGTCTTTAATGGATTTCCCGTGGTGCTAGTGGAATCGGGGACTGCTTTCATCTTTTCAGTGAACGGATTGGTCAAATCAGGTATATCATGAACCCCTAGCGCCTGTGGTGTTTTGAATTGGTGTTGCTGGTGCTGCTGTTGTTGTTGTGACTGCAGTAGTACTTCCCCTGCCCCCAGCTGTTGTAGTTGCAGCTCTATATTGCCATCTTTTTGCACCTTGTATAAGCTCTTCACCTTCATATCCACTCCCATTTTACACAATTTTTGAAACGCTTCAAAATCAAACTGATTCAATTTCAAACACAGAGTATAACTCAATGCACTATTCTTGATATCATTGATACTATGATACAAATCCCCCAATAAATGATAAACCAGTGCTGCATCAGGTAATATACTGCGATTATTCCTATAATCAAACCGGGTTTCGATACTCATTCGTTCATGATCTCCATTATATAAATGCTTCACTTTTAACAATTGGAAAATGCCATCTTTGGATTTATTATTCAACTGTAAACAACATTTACCGAAAAGATAACTGCATCCTAAATGATTCAAATCCAGTAGTGATGATGATGGTGACGATGGTGATGATGATGTGGTACTACTGTTGCACTTGCTAATTTCAATTAGTTTGCGATAGCATGATTTCACTTTAGCTTGATGGAACAATGTGAGACAGTACAAATAAACTGAATCCAAATCATGGGGGTTCAAAGCTAATAGTCGCTCACTGGCAAATTCTGCATTTTGATGATTGAATGTGTCGAGTGAATGTATAATTATCGAACGAAGGTAGTGAGTAGTGTATTGTATGTTTGGAAGCTCAGGATCAGCTGTCGCATCAGGTAGTTGCATTATAAGTGTAGTATGTCGTAATGATTATGGTTGTGTGATGTCTTTGGCTATATTGTTCCGTCTTTTGCCTCCACTGTACAAGCCGATCACTGTTTTTGCTTTTGTTTTTGTTCTTGTTTTCGTTTGTGCTTTTGTCTACAATATTTTTTTTTTTTTTTTGTTATCACGAATACCACCACCACACACCTTCCCACTCTACAATACCTTTTATTATAAAACAGTAAGTCATTCATTATTGAAACACATTTAAAAAAGAACTATATATGGCTATTGATCATATTGTTGATCAAATTAGCACTGTTTTGGGGCTTTTAATTTATCACTTCTTCGACTTAATCACAAACGTATGGTTACCTGAATCATCACTACTAAAAGCCATCATCTTTTCTCTCTTTTTGCTTCCACTCATCAACCTGCCAGACGAAGTAGACATAAGCGGTTTATTGTTGGTACCAGTAGATGAACTAGGCTCCGAAACTTCCTCTCGTTTAGAATTTTGACTAAAGGAACTCACGTTGGGTGAGGTAGCAGTACCATTGCTGTTGCTGTTGTTGATATTGGAATTATGGTTGGTTTGAGAATTCGCTGAGGATGCAGTTGAATATGCAGTTGATGTGGGTTCGCTATCGTTTGCATACGGGTTGAACGACCCACTGGTTGGTTTCTCGTATGGTGATTGTTGAAGTGAGGGTGGCCTCAATGGCCTTTGATCAACAGTGTCGGCAAAATATCCCGAGTTTGTGGTAACTGGGGTCCCACTATTCGATGAAAAGTTGCCTGATTTGGGCGATGAAAGGTATCCTGATGCCAACAAGTAAGGTGAAGCAAATCCACCCAGATTGTGTGATCCAGGTACGCTTGGAGTCTTTGGTGGACCATTTAAAGTGCTTGTACTGTATCTATTGCTTTGAGTATCAATCGATAACTTGGGTGGTACTCGCTCTGGAGCCAAAGTCGATGTCGAATACATTGATGTTTGAAATGATGAATCATTACCAAAATCCTCATCTACTCTGATATACCCCTTGGCCCGCAACTCTTCATCCTTCATTTTGTTTTCTTCCCTGGTCTTAGCCAACATCTCCTGGGCTTTACTCAAACTAACTGTTGGTGTTGAACAACTACTAACCACTGGCACAGAATCATCAATGTCTATAGTTGCAGTCATTAGTGCTTTAACCCAACCTCTCATCTCCTCTTCCGAGCCAACGGCAAAATAATGAGTCTTTGGTTGGGTAAAAGTAAGACCCTTTTTAAATCCTGGTGCTGGTGGTACAAGCTTGAAACAATAGTTACCTGCCATTGTGGTTGAGGCCACCATTGCCGCATACTTATCAGCTTTGTCTATATCCTCAGCTTCACTATTTATTGGTATGACTTTGTGGGCCGTGATATCGATTAACCCCTTTTCCCTTTTATCCTTCAATGAAGTAAAGTACGACAATCTCGTTCCATGTAAAGTGAAAAACCTCGACCTCCAAGCAAAAGTATTACCCGATCTCTTTGACATATAACCGCTATAATTTGCTGTCTTAATAGCTTCGTTAGGAGTAATTTCACGGATACCTTCAGTAAATGCAGATGTTTTCAGCTTCTTGGACCCGGTCAAATTGCGAATGTTTTGAGTAGAAGTAGTACGCAAACTCTTCAACCGCGAAGCTCCGGGACGAGTATTGGAAAGATTTGCTTGCGAATCACTAGCAACACGCTTGTTATCGTCCTTCAATGCATCAGTGGATTTTGCCCTCATCGATACCGATTTCAGCTTCTTGGGCGATAATCCGGCATCATCTATGTGAACTGGAGAATTAGACAAATCAAACAATTGAGATCTTCTCCTGGGTGAATTTGTCATGGAGCTATTTTCACGTCTAATTTGTGCTGGTGAAATCAATTTATCGTCATGAGACCACACACTTTCGTCCCGCTGCAAATTCTTACTTTGCCATTTTGGTTGTGTTTGGGTTGGTGTATGGCTTTGCTTGTCGCCACCACCTTCCTCATTTCCTGAAAAGAATGAAAATAAAGACGAGTGTCTTTTGTGATTATTGGTTGATATTGACAGTTTCTTTTGATGGTTATTGGAAGATTGCGACACTTGTCTACTGTGTGATGCTTGATCATAAACTGAAGAAGGTGGTCTCGATAAAGCATGGGCTGATGCATTTGTACGAGTCATGTACAATCCATTTGGTTTTTCCTCATTATTATTGTATGGTGACTGACTTCCATATCCAAACTTGTAATCAGAGCCAAGTGGACTATCGCCATGTGGTGGAGGTTGAGGTGCTTTTCTAGGCGAAGCAAATGATCCTTCACCGAAAGGCTTTGCCAAATTGTCCATAGAAAGTGATCTATTTCTTGAATGTTTGATAGTTGAGTCCGAAGTGTCTTCCAACATGGCAGACGGCATTAGCTCGTTTTGTTTCCCATTCGGCAGTAAAATATTTTCGTGTTTTGGTGGCTTCTCATCTATGTCAGGGTATGTCGTGTCCTCAGTCGGCGCTGAATTCAATGTCGAAGAAGTAGTATCAGTCCTATTAATGGAATTTACTCTAGACTGCAGTTGCGATTTCAGTTTCAACTTTTGTGATCGAAGATTCATTTCCTTTAGTTTTTCCACTTCTTTATGAATTTCAAATCGAGTACCAAAGGAGTCAATATCCAATTCTTTTAAATGACCCAAATCCATTTCAAATAAAATGGCTCCTGTAATCTTGTGTTTGGCAAACTTGTTGGCAATTTCCGGACTAAAACCCAAAACCAAAGCAAAGTATGATGACACCTGTTTTGGAGTCCAATCATGTGCTTGTAAAGGGTTCAAATCATCAGTCAAAGATTGTTCAGATGGGTTCCTCGCGTGTGTCTTATTGTTGTTGTTGTTGTTAGAGGCCACGCTTGACTGTTTTGGTTTGAACTCGTTGTGACTGTTGTTGTTGTTGTTGTTGTTATTGTTATTGTTATTGTTATTGTTGCCGTAGCTATTATAATTGTTGTTGGGTGTGAATCCATTGGCATGTTTGTTATCCCCTTGTATCTCTTTTAAAGCTTTGTCAATCTCATCATTAATCATATTGTGACCACCACCACCAGCTGTAGCGCTATTGTTATCTTTTATTGACAATTTGTCAAAAGACTCCTTCAAAGGAGTTGGAATGGTCTCGTGTGAGCTATTATTGTTAGTGTTGTTGGGGTTTAATTTACTAGGTACGTTGGGCGCATTATGAGTATTGGAGTTGTTGCTATTGTTGACTTCTGCTGAGCTATTGATGTTTTGATGATCGCCATTATTCATTTGTTTGCCAGGGGGTGTTAAAACCCTTCTTGACCTAGACCTCAACAAAGTTTTTTCATCATTGTTGGTATTGGATAAAACTTGAGTAAAGCTCTTTGGGTATAACCCAACAGCACCAGTTAACAAGTTCTTACCCATGTACCAACCATCGTTGTATTCATGGTCGTCAGCTAAAACTTGTATCTTGTCACCAATCTTGAGACTAATTTCATCACCAAGTCTGGCATTGAATTGTTTTATACAAACATATGTTGCTCCATCCATTGTTTGAGTATATATATGTGTGTGTGGGGTAAGAAGTGTGTATGTATATGTGTGTATGTTTGTATGTGTGGGTGGTTAGTTTTGTTGTGGGTTTAGTTGTTGTATTTTTTCTGCCTTTGTTGTTGTATATGTATGACGATAATATGTAGTTTATATCTTGTGTTAGTGAAATAGTAGTCCTGTTGGGTATGTGTATATCTGATGTACAGTAAGCTGTAAGGTGGTATCAGTATATGTATGACTATGGTGTATTGATGAAGATGATGGTGGTGTGAATGTTTTGACTTTTATTTGAAGATGATTATTATTATAATAGTAATACGCCTTTGTCTCGTTTTTGTCGTTTTGTCGTTTTGTCGTATGTGTGTCGTGTGTTATGTCTATGCCTATGTCTATGTCTATGTCTATGTCTCATCTAAAACCAGAAAAAAATTTTTTTTTACTCTTTTTTTATTTTATTTCTTTTTTTGGGCCATGTTCAAACAGTGTGTCGTAAAATATTAAGATGTGACATAACCATTCTTTCTTTTGACAAAAAGAAACGCATTTTATTCTGTAACATATTCTTGTTTACAACGTCACATTCACATTCACATACACATACACATACACATACACAAAAACAAATAACAAATAACAAATAATAAATCATAAATCACAATATTACACGACCATCTTCTTTTTCTTATTTGTACAAATGGTTTTATTTGTTTCATACGAATGTCCAAAGCACTAAGTGATTGTTATCAAAACAACAGTTACTTGGCATATGATACTATAGCATTACCCTATGCACATGAGTAGTGTCAAGCAGATGTATGGTTTTTAAAATGGAGATTTGATTTTGAGCCTTTTGTATCACGATAAATTTTTTACACGGCAGATACATCAAGACACACAATAAGAGAGATACAAACAACATGACACAATGAGAAACACGACACACGAAAAGATCAATCACACAACTTGAAACCAAAAAAAAAAAAAAAAAAAAAAAAAAAAAAAAGAAAAAAATCTAGACCAATTTAGATTTGTGTCGGTTAAACAAAGAGTAGGAAGATTTTGAGTTCTGAAGAAACATTGGCCTTTTAGGTGAGTGTTGTAGTGTCACGCAGAAGCTTAAGGTTGTGTTCCTTTGTTGCAAGCTGCAGATGACTCTGCAGTTGCAGTAGTCTTTTTGTGTGTCGAAACTAAACTCAACCTTACTCTATTAAGCAAACTAAGCGTAGTTTGCATACCCACCCCCCGTCTCTAGGATTTTACCTGTTTCGATGCCAGTTGATCCTTTGAATATCAAGGGGTGTGCACTAAATACAACTTGGGCATAAGCTTTTCTGTACGCCTCTCTCCACTCCCTTTACTTTCTCTTTCCCCACCCTTCTATTCACGGATTTTGTTGTGGAATCCATCTTTCGAGGGAGCAAAGTTTGGATCAGTAGCTTGTCGCATAGTCGTTGATGTGTCTTTGCTTTTACATCTGTCCACGTTTAGTGATCGATGGCTGCAAAATCATGTGAGACTTCAAATGGGGAGGGAAAAAAAAAAATCTATGACAGGCTTTTCCACACCTCTGCAACTTGAAGCAAAGATGAAACAATTTTCCCACAGTTCAAACCCGCAACTTAAGATTTAGAAATATAACTGAAGAGTTGACCTAAGAGGCTCTGGAGATTACATCTTACTTGAATGAGCTGAGGAAACACATCAAGCCTAACTTACATCGAATATCCTAATCTGCTCAATAAAATACAAGCCATGGAAGGAAAAACATCCACCAGTAAAGGGAAACATAGGTTTGGAATAATCATTAGTCCTCGGTTAAATGCAAATGATTTAATAGTCAAAACAAATGTGGAAGACCTTGCGTACTTTACAGGGGGAAAGAAAGCATCTACCAGTACAAGTGTATATCCCGAGAGTGAAATCAAACACACAACAACAGATGCTGCGAGTAGAGTTGCTGCACTGTTTGCGCATTCCTCAACTATAGAAGCTTCACCACCATGTCATGAAAGTGACAAAGTACTCCGAGGTTTCAAAGAGAGAGAAAAGAGTGGTAACAACCACCCCATAGAAGGTAATAGTTCAAGACCGCAGCAAAATCCAATACGTGAGTCCTCAAACACACTTAAAAATGCAACCATCTTGAATAAAGACAATACTGGATACAACGTCTTTGTGCCGGTACCACAAGAAGTAGAGATGGATCATCTCAGATCCTTCTCGTGTTTTGCTACGCCTAGAATGGAACCTCAGTCTGAACTCGAGGCAAACCGCGAAATGGCGAATGAAATAATTGATAGTGGGTCAATAAAAGGAACAGAAATTAATAGAAATGTCTCAAAAGAACAATTTTTGCCTGGAAAGACAACTGGGAAACGTTTTTGGAAAAAACGACTCCATTCATCCACCAATTGCTCATCAGTAGCGGATTTTGAAAGCCAAGGAAAGCCAACTTTTGGTAAGAGAGTGGCAAAGCGTAATTTATACAATTTCAAGGGGTATCGAACGGTGCAACAAAATCCTAGTTTCAGCAACAAGGAAGACGATGCGGTAGGATTCACAGGAAGTCAGGTTTTTGCGACTCAAACGCAAGCACAAACGCATGAAGACGACATGATCTCATTTGTTGTTGCTAGAAACAGACTAATTGCAGATAGCAAACCAATAGATAATGATGTTGCTCAAGGTATGGAAACTTCATCGAGGAAAAGTTTGACCAAACCAATCAAGCTAAGAAGGTTAAACAAAACTGAGCTGCAAGCCGGCAGCAACCTGCTGCTGCAATCACCACCTAAAAGATATGCATACACAAGAGCAACTGAGAGCTCAACTAGTTCACGATACACAAACTCCTTTACCACATCGACGTTTTCTGATATTGTCGAAGTTCCAGAAACTCCACACACTCTTGCACCTCAAGTGTCAGCAGCATCAACCGAATCGTTAATTTCAAACTTTCTGCAATTACAAGTCACAACAACATCAAAAACCACCGCAAAAACACTGGCTAAGAAGAAGCAGTACAAGTTTAGATCCTACTTTGACCGAATCAAGTTGTTACCGAAAGTATTTAATCGAGACCAACATATTGATTACGATTTTGGACCAATAAGTCTACCAAAGCTAACGGACACGAGCCAACCCAATTTGGTGCACTTGCAACAGAGTCAAGAGAGCCAACAGTGGGGAACAGCCAAAATTTCACTGGATAGACCTTCGAGAATACAAACAAGAAGAAACTACAGAAGTCGTGTATTGAAAAGCTCGACATTGGGAACTAGAATACATGAGGACGATCGAACGCGATTGAACCGGCTTTTTATCGAATCTGAATCGCTTGAAATGTCACTAGAATTGTTTGAAAAGTATCTTGATGTAGCTATTAAGTAGTACTTGTGCATTATATAGAAAGACAAATTCTCGGGCTATGTTCCCCCCCCTGCCATCTCCCATTGAGAAAAGCTTCTTCTCCGTATACCCCTTTCCCCAATCATGGCAACCATATATCTTTCCAAGTAATTTCTTTTCGAACAGCATTCGAATACCCTTCATTGAAATTGACCCATATTCTAGGCACTTGTTTTATGACTTCATTGTCCGATTTGACAGTAGAATTGACATCATCATATTGAGATTTAAAAGTTTGTCCATTTCTTGCAGTTTTGGCTCTTTTTGTAGAATCACGCCCTGCACCATCGTCATCATCAGCATCAGCAGCAACAGCAGCCAGTTTCCGTTTTAGGTTTGGCGTCGACGTTGCTTGGTTTTCCAACTCGGCACTAATCAATGGGAACAATAGTTGTCGTTTCAATTGAAGTTGTTTTAGCTCCATTGCACTTGATCTTGAAGCGACAAATGTGTCGAAATGGGACAATGAGTCCCAATCGGGCCCAAAATGGAGGTCAACTTGACCAGTTTCAAAATCCTTTTTCGTTTCAAGAGTCAAATTGAAAATATCCATCAACGTGACAACTTTTTCAAGCTTGGTCACTTCAGCTGAGGTTAAGTTACTCTTCATTTTTGAGGATAAGCTTGGTGATAAAATTTTCGTAAGACATGGTAAGAAATAACATGCAATATGATGGGTATTTGTACTTCCAAGGGCTAATCGTAAACTAGCTGGAATACTTGAAATTAGCGTCTTCACAATGTGACGATTTTCTTTCAATTTTTCAAATGTTTCAAACGACAAGTTTTTCACATTGGGGATTAGCAGATTGATATCCCTAAAAGTTTTCAAATCACTAAACAAGGTCCAACTTTTCAAAGCAATCAAGGCATTATACTGATTGGCATCATTGAAGTTGTTGTTGAAACTGTCATGGTAATGTAGCCAATCACTAAACTCGCCCGGCCTGGTTAATGTATCATCTTGCAAGTGGACAACATCCAAGTACTTGTTGAAAACACCATTTATAAACTTATCAACCAAGTCACTGCTTCCAGTGATGGATTTTCCATGTCCATCCATATATTTTTGCAAAAGAACATTGAAATTGTCTTCCTTTTTCAATTGAGGATCTCTTCGGAAAACATCCTCAACCATTGTAAACCAAGACATGTGCTTGTCTACGGCTGATTTCTTGACATTCATACTCGAAGCCACACGTTTTCCTGAAAATTGCATTTGATTCAAACATGCTCTCAAGTCTCCATCACATACCTCACAAATCTCGCCAATATCTCTATAATCTAATCCCATTTTCTCTCGTTGACTTACACTCATTAAAAAATCCTTGACTGATTTCATAGCACTACCACTGACTTTGGCACCAGTCGCTCTTTGGGCAATTGCCGGTTTTCGAAATGTGACAACATCGGATATTGCTCTCATCTTCTCCAAAGGGTTCGGTCCAAATTTACCCAGTTGTCGCGAGTATATATCATTGGCAATGCAAATAATGGGTCTGTTTAATAACCTATCACCCTTTTTCAGTTTCTTGGCATCGTTATTGTCCACGTATTTCTGTTTGGAATATGCACGCTGGTCGGCATTGATGATGTCTTGCAAAATCTTGACAACGTCATTTGTGTTTGCTAATGAGTCCAACTCATCAATGAGTAAACAAAATGGTTTCCCATTTCTTGACACCGCATTCGATGTCAATGTGTTTTGTATCTTCAACTTTAAAGCGTTTGACGCATTTGAGTAAGCATTACTACCTGTGGAACTGTTTGCCGATCCTTGAGGCAAGGTATCCATACTATTCATGGCATTCAATTCTTGGACATTGTACCCCATTTGACGAACCAAAATGTGGGTAGCAACAGTTTTGCCCACTCCTGGTGGTCCATGAATCAATAAAATTTTGCGATTTGGTCTACCTAACGAATCGGTTCCATCCGTTTCTTTTACTCTTTCACCAAATACCATAGGAGACCATTTTTGAAGCCATCGCATAATCGTTCTATACTGCCTCTCGTTCCCAGCTGGGCACAACTGTAGAAAATTCTGCGGTTTATACTTTTCTGTCCATAAGGACATACTCTTTGGTGTAGTTGGGTGCTTCTTCTTTGACTCAAGTTTCGATGAATTGTCTTTGATTTTGTTTTTAAGCTCTACTTTGGCAAAAAGCGAGTCCATGTCCATGTACAAATTGCTTGTTTCGAGAGTATGTGCTTGAGGCCCAATGCGTTGTCTTCTTTCAAGGTTTATAAACTGACCAGAAAACAACTTCACTTCTTTTCTATCTAGCTGTGGCAATTCGATACTTTCATCTTCAGGTTGGAGATGTGTAGTGTCATGATCTTCTGGTAGGTCGGTTGTATCAGTTGCCTCAACACTCAAACTCGGATCTCTTCCAGTCTCTTTCTCCACTAATGATTCGGCCGGTGCAAATAGCAATGAACTTGAAAGATTGAAGCTTTCTGGAATGCCTTCTTCAGTCATGGTTCTGATAACGTGATTTGGTAGAGTATTGCAAGATGAAAAATCGTAAATATGAAAAGACGCGTCTAATGTCAAAAATATAAAGAAAAACATTGACACAAATTGAACCAATGTGAGAGGGTAAACACAGTTTGTTCAAGAAACGGTATTCATATCCGCTATCTACTCTATACGGGCCTATCCAAAAGTTTTTAGTTCTATTTGAGGGTCTGTTTCAATATCCAGCGAAGTTTCTCCCTTCACCTTCAAGAGCTCCTCCGCCATTGTCTTTTGTGATGGGGTCAAACATTTATTGACAACCTCTTTAAACACCAGAGCATCCTGCCTGATCAAATGTAAAAGTTTATCGCGTGTGTATAGTTTATCGTCAGTACCTCTTTTGATCAATAAAGGTAACAAGAGTGAATAAATTGCCTCCAACTTCTGTTTGTTATCCACCACATTCTTGGTGTACAAGATCAATATTTCAAATGATAATTTGGTGCTGATGTCGACAACAGGATCAATTCCAGTAGCAACACCAACGAGATCAGTGATTAAATTTTTGAGGATAAAGTCAACGTGGACACCATTTTGTTGCAATAATGACTTGATGCATTGCAAGCTCAATGAAGCTGTTTTATCACTCAGTAACAATTGAAGCAATCCACTGCTCAATCTTTTTGATTGTTCTTCATCTAGTTTGATTGCACCGCATGTGACAAGAATAACCGTAGTCAAGATTGTGTAATTCTCAGCTGCGTCAATTGTATAAAATTTTGAAACAATTTGATAAAATGGCTCGACAAAATTAGTACCAAGTCTTTGACTATCAGTAACAACCTGTTTTAAATACGGAAGTATAACTGAAATCAAAAACACCTTTTTGCTCTCGTAGACTTTTGCGAAAATGTAAAGAAGACAAGAATAAAGATCTTTCTTGACAATATCGGGGAATAACGTAATCATCTTGACTAAGTTCTCAAACGTCTTTTTCAATATCAATAGATTTGGTGCACCTTCTGCATTTCTGATTAATGTCTCATAATTGTCCGAGCTATTGTCAAAATCAGATTTGAGGAAAGGGAGGATCCTAAACAAAGGAATCATTGTTACTCTAATCAATTCAAACAACTTGTCAAATCCTGACTCCAAATCAGCTTTATGAGATGAGATGTAGGTACGGAACGCCGCCTCCATACTATCCAAGAACAAACACTGGATTTCAGCATCGTCTTCAACCAACATGAATCGATCAACAACATCAATCAACTCGCCAAAGATGTGATCGTTGAATAACAAGTCAACCAAGCTGCTTATGCGCATCAACTTGTTAAACGATTTCAATATCGGGACAACATTTTTGTTTTTAATCAATGACTCAATACATTGACTGAACAAGATGAAAAAAAAGTTTTCACTATCTCCGGAAAGAGACTCGTTGATTAATGTGTAATTTGTTTCGGTCTCCAAACTCAATACTGTTACCAAATTGATCCAATAATTGCCATAAATCTCGAGTTCTCTACTAGATGACTCGCTATACTTGACAATGGAATACTCTCTCAATGATAAAATCCATAATGAGATCAACAATTGTGAATATTTTTCCAACACTTGTTCAAATTCATCTTCATTTTGATCTGACTCCTCGTAAGCTTCAATCCTCAACAACGCCCAACAATTCAAAATTGCCAACTGAATACTCTTTTTTCCAAATTCCGACATATCTTCCAAAAACCCAAATTTCAAAAATTTGTTTGAAGAGATTTCCTCCAATAATTGTATCAATGTTTTCAAAATTCTTTGCTTTGAATAATACTTTATGCGGGGCAAGTTGATGAAATTGGAGGAGACCCCAATAGCATGTACAATCACCTTGTAATCATTTCCAGGAGTAAAGCAAGGCACCAATGCACTAATGATCTGAGCTTGCTGTTGCTCCAAGATCGATGTGGAAGGATATAATGGATCCTCGAGGTCACCAAACAATTCCAATGCTGAGTTTAACAAATCAAGTCCTTTCAACTTCAAGTCAAGAATAGGAGAAGCGGCACCTAGAAATGAAAGTTTAACAATTTCAGCAATTTTTATTTTCAATCGCTCAATCAACTTCGGGTTCTTATATGCCATCAGCAACAAATGGTTCAATGCATCATAAATGAACAATCTAAAGTTCAATGTAATGGGCTCATTTTTTTCCAATTTTACCTCATCTTCATCAACAATCACTTCATTTTCTTCGTCCTTGAAATCAACAACATTGGCTTTACTATGCTTCTTTTGTCTTTGACTCAATGGTAATAACTTTTGTTGATAATTGGACTCGAGGAATGGATCCACCAATTTCTTCATACTTGATTTGAGCAATGTATTCAATGTGTTGAACCAGTTTTTGTCCAAACTGCACTCTATCCAAAGCAAAACAAGTCGTTCCAATTCTGGGCACGGTATAATATTCATTGATACCCAAAACAAGTACTCGGTCTCTGGTGAGATTATCCCAACACCAAAGATCTTAACAAGTTCGTAGTAACAACTGTATGCTGAAGAATACAAGTCAAAACTCGTGGTGAATGGAAATATCGAATCAGTGTTTAATGACGTTGGAGACACACATGTTACGGCGATTTTCAAGTTTTTTGAAATGATCAAGTTTAGTAACTTTGTAAACACGCCAATTTCCCCTTCAATGAGATTTGGATCAAATATGATCAACTCTTTGAATAGCTCCATCAACTGTTGATATACCTTAATGTAATCATCCAAAGTAGCTAGACCAATACCATAACTCAAAGCAACAATTAAATTCCGCAACATTGCCTTGTTATGAGTATGCCATTCACGGAGTGCCGGGCCCAAGGAAGTGATAATCAACTGCAATAATTTTGACATTAACCCAATCGAGCCGAACCTTGTTTTGAGATTTATGGATATGTTACTCTTAACGTCATATCCAAAACTATCATTCAAATAGTTGCTGCATAACCTTTCCAACACATGTGGTGCTAATGATGACATATCCGAGTTGGATTCGAAAATCTGTACAAGACTTTTCAACGTGAAGTAGTAAATGACAGGGTTTTGATCATTTATCAATTGAGTTACGATGTTGTAAGTTTCCTTGAGTCCAATTTTTCTCCTCAAATGTATGTTACCCATCGATAAGATGGAGAATCCCCTTTGGAAAGGATTTTCATCAGTAACAACGTCATTTATAAGGTTGGTTATGACCCCATGAACCTCATCTCTATTGATAAGTAGCGCGATTAATCCTATTGTTTCGGCATTCATAGTAAGAAGCTCCACATTTTGGAGGTTGATTTTCTTGATAACGTCAATCAAAGTTGACGCAACCCCAATCTCTAACGTCAAGTTCTTATCAGACATGTTTTTCACCACGCCATTCATCGCAATTGAAACATTCAACATTACAGCTTTCAATCTCAACTCATCAACTTGATGTGCCGTGAGCGAGTTCCGAATTTGTTCCAATAACGAAAACTGAATCTTGCTCGTCAAATGAGCAAACAGTGCTTCAAACAAATCTATTGCAAGATCAACTAACGAGGTCATGAGCAACGATGAGGATTTGCCATTTAACGGAGAATCATTAATCAAGAAATCGTTGGGATCGAATGATATAGACAGAGTTGATGTAGAAAATGCAACTTTTTCAAAACAATGGAACCAATATGTCGCTTGTTCAGTCTTGTGTAACGCGAAAACACTTTCACTTTGAAGAACCGTATTATTCAGCGCATCCTCCAGGTCCGTGTATCCAGTAGATCCCTCTGTGGTCTCATACGGCCATTTGCTCGTTAACCCAAAATTGTAGTTGTAATCCTCGCCCAAATAAATCGAAGATTCATCAATCAAGCTTGAATGTGATGATGGGTATTTTAATTTGCTCTTTGTTGACTTGTCGCTCTCGGATGAAATGTTTCTCGAAAATATCTTGTGATCACTGAAAATTCTAATAAGAAAAATAACAAGATTAGAGTTGATTTCACTTTTGAGGGAATTTGCAATCTCTTTATAGCTTTGTAAAATCACTTTCTTGCTGTAAAACACCAAACTAACAATCATTCGTTCCGGATTCAACTTCCCATTGAACGAATGATTGGAGTATAAAATGTTATTGAGTAAGTTGGGGTTATAGTCATAATCATTGAAATAGGATGAGTTCAAAGTTGTAACAGAACTCACATTTTCAATGTTGCTTTCCAAATGTGACAAGTAATTGTAAGATTTGGTCAACAAGAACAGCACTTGCTTGAATGATTCCGGGGTCAAGTCAACTGACTTCAAGTAGTTGTGCAAACACACCAAAGCAAACGCTCTCACTTTCAAATTGGAAATGACTTCATTGGTTTGTTCGTTTCCCGATGACGACGAAGAAGAATTGACACCAAGAAACTGTGACGTGAGTAAACTTTTCCAAAAGATTAAAAACTGCGATGAATTCAATTTGACATACTCGGAAAAGTTGTACAACGAAACCAACGAAGACAATATGATCCAACAACTAGAGTTTTTGATGTTTGAGTTGCCACTATGTTTCAAATTCTGGGTGCAAAAACTCAATACTTTGACAATTATTGTATTCTGGAGTAAAGCTGGATCTGTTTGCTTGATTAACGACAGCAATGCCAACGCGTAGCTAAGAAGTCTCACCGAAGATATACCGCATGTATTGTGTTGCCCCTTTGTTGATGCCTTTTCGGAATGTTTATGCTCTTGGTCAACAAACTTGAATGCGAATAGTATCAACTGGTTAATTATGGCCGGATTGTACCGTGCGTAAACCAACAATGCTTTTATGGCATAATTACGCGTGTATTCATTATCATTGGCAATCAAAGTAAACAAAGTAGTTTCCAAAAACGATAATCCTCGAGAGTCATTGCTATTTGCCATCTCCAAATCGTCATCCAACTCATCAAGACTTGTCTTCTCTTCATCTTTGTCCCTTTCATCAGAGCTGTCGATTTTGATTCCGGATGGGATGATATTTTCAATGACAGACAACACAAGACAAGCTTGATATGGATTCGTATAAATATTGATATCCGAACCGGTTGTTTTCCTTTTTGAAGTTTTGGTGGTTTTGAATCCAAATATTCTTGATTCCCTCTTTCTGTCCCTATTTAACGAAATCTGCTCAGCATTGTCTCCATTACCGACATTGGCAGATCTACTGTTGTGATTTAATTTTGAGTACAAATAGCTTGCAAGAACATCACCAGCAGCAGAGCCAGTTTCCTTGACAATATAGTCAAGGACAACGGTCCAGTTTGTCAAAGTTTTGTTCCAATGTGTATCCTGAATATGAATTATTTTATCATTATCAAGTCTCAAGTCGTCAAATTTCAAAAGCACCAACTGCAAGATGTTTATCAAGTTTGTGGACAAATATTCCGGGTTTTGAAACTGTTCCATCTGGATATAGAATATGATACTGGCAGCAATACTTGATTGTAAAAGATTTTTTTCCAACTTATTATTGATAACAGCTTGACTATCATGGTTGACTATTGAGTTTTTATCCCTCTTGGTTTCTATCAATGGTTCCCCGTTGTTGTCAATCTTCACTGATAAGCTTGCGTCCCAATTATTCTGGTCTGGCAAGGGGTAAAATGTGATCAAGTATTCAATGGCATTGAAATTACAAGTGGGGATAAAATTGATGAAAAGATTTGCCAACAAGTCTATCCCAGCCACACGTACTTCTTTTAACGGACATGACAAACAATATCCAAACACATTTTCGTGAGTAGTTAATAAATTTTGCTGGTAATGGTGCTGTTGGGTCATGATAGTTTCCGGTTTCATCTTGGCCCCAGCTGAGCTTGAGCTAGCCGAAGCCTCCAACAAAGACTCATAGTGGCTCGATATACTCAAGATTAAAAGGCTTTTGAGACATTGGGTGTAATTTTTTTTCAAAAGCACAGTTGAGGCGCATTTTTCATCATCCATGTCGAATGAGATGCTTTCTTGCAAAATTGACTTTGTTGTAATCTTGATCAACTTGGCACACAATTTGTCATCAATGTCCTGTTTTGTTGCATTTTTGGAAGCTGAATACAACAAATAAACCAAGTCAGCGTCGACATTTGCATCTTTTTTCAAAATCTTGTAAATCTGAGCCACAGAAAAGCTTATCAACGATCCCAATTGACTTGCAAAATGATCAAATAAATCAATGAGGATAATTATAGCGACTTTGGACAGTTGGCGCAAGTTGCCATGCTCGTCTAAATATACGTCATTCAACAACAGGTTCGCCATATCATATACTTTCGAAGTTTGAACACGTAGTACCAGGACCAAGTTTCGCGAGACTAATCTAAATATATTCATTGAAGATTGGACTTTGGGCTCTGGGGTGGCAGCTTCATTTCCTTTCTTCTTTTTTATTACTGGTTGTGGTTGTCTCTTTCTTTGTTCATCAATAAGTTGATTCAATTGATCGCGATATATTTGATAGTCAGATTCATCCAAGCCTTCTTCTTCCTTGGAGAGCTTTCTGCTCATATCAACGAGGTAGGTAAATATCTCACCATTGTCAAATCTTTTGAGTAGATCATTAAATGAATCCATGATGAACTGTATTTTCAAAGAAGGTGGTGTAGTTCAATGGGCAAAAAACTGGAAAAATAGAATAAAATAAAATAAAAACACAGAGAGAAAGGAGGTTTTCATTTTTGCGTGTCTTGATAATCCTGGTAGCATCTATTACACCTAGAAAGAAGTCTATACATTTAAATGATGCAAACAGTTACATCAACACTACTTTCCTGAAGCTCTTGGACTCCCTGTAATTGAGGGAAGTTGTGAGTATCGTTTGCTGTAGGAAAATCGTTTGGTTTTTCTCTCTGTGTCTAGATGTCCCTCGTCATCCAGATGTATAGTCAATTTTGTCAGTGAAGGTGCCTTCAACATGGACATTTTTTTCAAATTCTCCACTGAGGTATTTTCCAAGCGATTGTTCTTTCCTAGAAAAATGTCAAGATCTCTAGTCAAATTTTTTAGCTTCTGTAACGAATCTGATTTCTTCATTTTACTCTGTGATGTATTGGTGAGATCTCGAAGTACGTTTGGTGGAGGCGTGCTCTTCAACACATCCATCATACTAACAAACAGTGTGTCACCATCTTTGTGTTGTTCTGCTTCTAGCTGCTTGATTGTTTCCTGTAGATCACTGATTTGAATTTTGTAATTGGTGATGTGCAATTGTTTCTCGGTATTTTGTTTCTTGACCCTATCCAACTCATCCTCCAACATTGCCAACTTTTCTAGTAGCTCATTGTTGAAGGCTTGTTGCACTTCGTACTTACTAAGCATGATTCGATCTTGGCTCTCCATTGAAGCATTAGAAATTTCAATGGTGACTATTTTCTGCTGTAAACCGGCAATTTCTTGATCCTTGCTCAAAAGAAGATCTTGTAGTTCATCTAGATCCTTCCCCTGGTCTAGATTCTGCTGTCTTGATGCAAGAAGCTGTTTTTTCAAGTCGATGACTTGGTTTTCAAGGTTTAAATTTGTCGATTCCAATTGTTGCAATTCATCCTCCAACGCTTTTTCTAGATCCTTACTTGACTCTTGAAACTCGTTAAGTATTGCTTCTGACTCTAGAACTTTTTGTATGAGTTCTTCCTTGCTCAATGCTTGTAGTCTTGAAGACATTTTGGTCGTTGATGTGATTTGTATGGTGTGGCGTTTCACATTCACGTTTTGTTTACATTTTGCTGAAAAGTCGCGACACTTTTAACTTTCTACGACTCAGAGTCAAACATATATCATGAAAATATAAATTAATCGTTAATTATTATCTAGCTATGTGGTCTACTGTTCCTTCTTTTCTTCCTCGCTATTGCTGGTGTCTTCTTCTTCTTCATCCTCATCTTCACTTCTCTCGTCCTTTTGTTCACCAGAAAAGATGTATCTTGCCAAAATTCTCAAAATCAAAAACAACCAGTAAATGTTAACCAACTGTAAGGCAAAAATTAAAAAGAATGTAATTGGTTGCGAAATGTAACACTTGTATTGTTGAGTTTCCCAGTTCAATTCCCATTCACCAACGGTTTTGAATTCGGTTAAAACTGACCACAATATCTTCAAATTGATGTAGTGTCTCAAATAAACCCAAACAGCAATGAACCATACAAAGAACGGGCCAGTCAACTTTGAATCTAAATAGTTTAATGTTTTCGACAAAGCCAACCAGAAATCAGACACATCCATGGTGATAAACACTTCGATACCAATCCAAGTAAAATGAAATCTGTATGAACACCAAATCAACGCAATGGTGATAATATGGTGCAACACCAATTCAAAAAAATCCTTTCTTGGTTTTTCCAATTGTAATACAAGAATAACTGATTGTTGAACCCAAAATGCTGCTTGTCCCAAATAAAACACCTTAAAGTAAATTTCATGGGTCTTGTGTGGATACTCAAGATACATTGGCGTAGTTTCAAAAAACCATAATGGCGTTCTAGACATTATCCACAACCCCAAAGGACCACTTAAACCATAGTAAAACATGGCATAAGTTTGTTCCAAAAATCTCTTTTGTTTAGCTTCCTTCGTCACACCAAGATAAATACTAATTGGTCTTAATACACAACACATCATAAACTCTCTCAAAAAGGTAAAAAAAATAGCATAAAATCCAACAAATTTGAAATCGTTAGCACCTTTCCCATATTGATCAGTTCCTGGGATGTGATATGATGGTACAATCATATCTTCCAAGACTTGATGAATCTTACCATTGAGATTAGAAAGAAAGAATGTTCCAAACGCAGCTACTAAAACCAAAAAGGGTAAAATCCAAGTTTGTCTATAACACAACTCTCTAAATCCAATCAAAAGATGTTTGGCAATACCCCAATCTGATTTGGTTTCGCGTTTCAATTCGGCAATTCTGGCGCTAGATCTTCTTCTGGATGCCCTCGTGGTATCCATGGTTGACAATGAAGGTGAAGTATCTCCAACTGATATTCTACCTACTGATGAGGACCGATGACGTTGGCGTGGTGATGTTGGTGGTGACAAATGGTCAGTTTTCTCTGCTGAAGTACTCATGTTCGTATACAACAAAGAAAGTGGAAAATCAATGAATAACTTCAACCACCTTTAATGTAACAGAAAGAAGGAAAGACGATTACTGGCCAAGACTAGTAGTAGTCTCTTGTATAAAGAAGTTGTGTTGAAGATGAAATTGAAAATTTTTACAATAAACAAAAAGCAAAAAACAAAAAACAAAAAAAAAAAAAAAAAAACATAAAAACATAAAAACATAAAACAAGAATTACAATCAAACAAAAACACGATCTTTTTCCGTTTCTGAATTTTCTTCTAATCGTGTTATAAAAACACCACAAAGTGTTCTTTTTTGTCGTAGCAGTAGCATGCGTTGTGTGTAATTAGCCTTCAGAACTCAGCCTACAATGAAGTCAATTGGAAGAATGAAAAGTTGATTTAGTAATAGGTAATATATCAACCAACAGTTTACGTCATCTAAAAGGGGAAAAGGATCTCTTTAAACAATAACAATAGATTGGTTGTGTGTCTTTTTGGATAAAGAAAAATCTTGTCTCGTATCGTAAAACCAAACAAAACAAACAAACAATAAGCAAGTCTTGTAGCTAATGAATTTGGGGGTGGTGGGGGG
>OGTC01000174.1_pt1 | contig 38886 bp, 30 predicted proteins | sample 1574531 | NCBI WGS metagenome assembly OGTC01 (sample SAMN03295859, study PRJEB24534) | human gut metagenome | isolation source: fecal sample 2 from infant 9 | host: Homo sapiens | place: USA: Pittsburgh, PA | collected 2014-07 | reverse complement strand
GAAACTTCAGTTCTTATCCCCACAAATGATATTTCACGACATGTAAATGATATTGCAGAAACAATTCCCGATACTGAATTCGATGAATTCAGACATTATCGTTGCTTAATATAATAAAGTAAAAGCTCAACGAGCTGAAAATCATCAAAAAAAATATAAAAAAGACAATTTCTACATTATTTCAATAGAAATTGTCTTTATTTACTTATCCTGGAACTTTCTGTCCCAGCCACTCTTTTAATAATTACAAAATTTTTAAATACTATGTTTTGTTATAGAGATGTTGGTATGTTTTACAGTTTTGAAAAAAGATTATACGTAGCCATTAACAAAGTGACCGATTAAACTTAAGAGTCCTACTAAAAAAAGGCATACACCGGGTATAAACATTTTTTCCTTAGCATCTATCGGTTTTGAATGATAGATAATTTGACTTAAAACAATAAGCACAACACCAATAATCATAGCGATGATTGATATGGTAAACATAAATAGTCCTCCTTCGGTGATGAGCAACTTTACATTTTATGAAGAAAAAATCTACTTACTTATACTATTCCCATTTTAACCTTTTTATAGTTGTTTTAAAGTGAAATTTTTTAAAAAGTATGAAATTGATTTAAAAAAAGATATTTTGTTTATGAAAAGTAAATTGAATGAGAGATTGGAAATGAAAAACAGAGACTGTGGAAGTATGAAAGTATATAAAAAGAGTAGAACAGAATTCAATTTGAATTCATTATTCTACTCTTTAATCTTGTATAGAAACATTTGCTAAGAATTAGTTGTACGATTACAAGTTTTATTGCGCTGTAACATCTAACTGAACGTCAATGTTACCACGTGTCGCTTTTGAGTATGGACAGAATTGATGTGCTTGCTCCACAAATTTCTCAGCATCTTGTTGGGACATATTTTCAAGTGTGACTTTAATATCTGCGCCGAGTTTAAAACCATTGTCAGTATCATCTTTAAGTAATTCAATAGTGATTTCAACTTCTGGGTTGGCATCACTTATTTTATTTTGAGATAAGATTAATGATAGCGCGCTATTAAAGCATGCACTATATCCAGCAGCAAATAATTGTTCAGGATTAGTATCGTTGCCTCCTTGACCACCCATTTCCTTAGGTGTTGCAAGGTTTTGAACAAATGTATTATCTGGACTAAAAACGCGACCATCACGTCCACCATTTGAAATCATTGTAGTTGAGTAAATAGAATTTGCCATTATAAAAACTCCTTGTTTTTGAATTACACTTAACTTAATATATTAATTAAATAATTAAGTGTGTAAAGAAGTGTAATACCAAATTACTAATAATTACAAGAAATTTGTTTTTTAAATTTGTTATTTTAGGTTCATTATCTACAAATCTATGAAATTATGTATTATAATGTGATATGTATATTTTTGATTAAATCATATAAATCTATTTAAAGAATAATACAGGTAACTTTATTAAAGGAGTATGTGTAAATGAAGAGAACAGATAAAATTGGTGTCTACCTCAAGCTGTCATGTTCTGCGTTGTTACTTAGTGGTTCGCTGGTTGGTTATGGCTTCACAAAAGATGCTTTTGCAGATTCAGAAAGTACATCATCAAATGTTGAAAATACTTCTAATAGTAACTCCATCGCTGACAAAATCCAACAAGCTAAAGATGATATTAAAGATTTGAAAGAACTTTCTGACGCAGATATCAAAAGTTTTGAAGAACGTTTAGATAAAGTCGATAATCAATCAAGTATTGACCGTATTATAAATGATGCAAAAGATAAAAATAATCATTTAAAATCGACAGACTCTAGTGCCACATCATCAAAAACTGAAGATGACGATACATCTGAAAAAGATAATGATGATATGACTAAAGACTTAGATAAAATACTGTCGGATTTAGATTCAATTGCTAAAAATGTTGATAACCGTCAACAAGGTGAAAATAGTGCTTCTAAACCTAGTGACTCAACAACCGATGAAAAAGATGATTCAAATAATAAAGTACACGATACAAATGCTAGTACACGCAATGCAACTACTGATGATTCTGAAGAGTCGGTTATTGATAAATTAGATAAAATCCAACAAGATTTTAAGTCTGACTCTAATAATAAGCTTTCTGAACAAAGCGATCAGCAAGCATCACCATCTAATAAAAACGAAAATAACAAAGAAGAATCTAGTACGACAACAAATCAATCCGATAGTGATAGTAAAGACGATAAAAGTAATGATGGTCGTCGCTCAACATTAGAACGTATAGCATCAGATACTGATCAAATTAGGGATTCAAAAGATCAACATGTCACAGATGAAAAACAAGATATACAAGCAATTACACGTTCACTACAAGGTAGTGATAAGATTGAAAAAGCACTTGCTAAGGTACAATCTGACAATCAACCACTAGATTCTAATTATATAAATAATAAATTAATGAATTTAAGATCACTAGATACAAAAGTAGAGGATAATAACACTTTATCTGATGATAAGAAACAAGCGCTTAAACAAGAAATTGATAAAACTAAGCAAAGTATTGACCGACAAAGAAATATTATTATAGATCAACTCAATGGTGCTAGTAATAAAAAACAAGCAACCGAAGATATCTTAAATAGTGTTTTCAGCAAAAATGAAGTAGAAGACATAATGAAACGTATTAAAACAAATGGCCGAAGTAATGAAGATATCGCTAATCAAATTGCCAAGCAAATTGATGGTCTTGCATTAACTTCTAGTGATGATATTTTAAAATCAATGTTAGATCAATCTAAAGATAAAGAAAGTTTAATTAAACAATTGTTGACGACACGACTTGGTAATGATGAAGCAGATCGTATTGCTAAAAAATTGTTAAGCCAAAACTTGTCGAATTCTCAAATCGTAGAACAATTAAAACGTCATTTCAATAGTCAAGGAACAGCTACAGCTGATGATATATTGAATGGTGTGATTAATGATGCTAAAGACAAAAGACAAGCGATTGAAACAATATTACAAACCCGTATCAATAAAGACAAAGCTAAAATTATCGCCGATGTTATTGCGCGTGTACAAAAGGACAAATCAGATATCATGGATCTCATTCACTCTGCGATTGAAGGCAAGGCAAATGATTTATTAGATATAGAAAAACGAGCAAAACAAGCTAAGAAAGATTTAGAATATATTTTAGATCCTATAAAGAATAGACCATCCTTGTTAGATCGTATTAACAAAGGTGTCGGTGATTCTAATTCAATATTTGATAGACCAAGTTTACTTGATAAACTTCACTCAAGAGGATCTATTCTTGATAAATTAGATCATTCGGCACCGGAGAATGGATTATCTTTAGATAATAAAGGTGGCCTTTTAAGTGATTTATTTGACGACGATGGTAATATCTCATTACCAGCGACAGGTGAAGTCATCAAACAACATTGGATACCAGTGGCTGTTGTACTCATGTCATTAGGTGGAGCGCTCATCTTTATGGCGCGTAGAAAAAAACACCAAAATTAATTTAAAAATTATATATAGTAATAGGCATCATCAATCTTATGTGTAGTTAAACTATTTCACAGTTAGTGATTGAGTTGGTGCAACGCTTACTCAAAGTTTATAACAAGAGTCAGTATAAAAGAGTAGGACTAAGAATTTAAAATCAATTCTGTCCTACTCTTTTTTGACATGCAATAATGATTGATATATATAATGAATAATATACTTTTAGAAATCACTTGAGTAAATTATAAAAATGGACTTTTCAATGTAAAGTTACTCTAATATAGTTATTGAATATAAATAAGCACAAAGATGTATTATAAATTTGAATACATCTATGTGCTATTATTTTGTGGATGGTACCTCAAATAATTTTAAATTTTTACTATTTACCTTTAATGTAATCTAAATCTTGAGCATCTTCTGCATCAATAGTTCTGAATGAAATGACACCTAATCCTTTAACATTTGATTCAGAAATAACAATTGAACCGTCGTCATTAACTTTTTCAACGAAAGCAACATGACCATACTGTGTATCAGCACCTAATTGTCCAGCTTCAAACACAACTGCAGTATGATTTTTAGGTGTGTGCGTTACCGTATAGCCTTCACTTTCAGCACGATTATTCCAATTATGAGCATCACCTAAGTCACCAGAAATGGATGCATCAAATTGATTCATACGGTGGTACACATACCAAGTACATTGGCCATGTGGGTAAGGTGATGTACCGGAAGTTTCAGTAAATGGTTTGAAGTCATTACCAGAGACATCCGTACCTATTGATTTGTTGTATTTCTTCATGTTAGGCATTTTTTCTTTGTCAAAAGATGTTAAATGATAATGTTTAATAATACTATTTAATTTTTTAGAATAATTAGGATCTGTGGCGTATGAGCGTGACAGATGTGAAGTAGCATCTTTATATGATAGAGCTTCACTCTTCCAAGTTGGTTTATAAATTGACGGATTACCATCGATACCATGTTTGATTAAATCTGCATAATCTTCAAGAGATTGTTTAGTACTTGGGTATTTACGGAAACCTGCTTGGATACTGAACATATGATTACTGCTATCAGCTTCTAAAGTATTAAAAGTTACAGATTGTCCTTTGTAGTCACCTTTGATTCCAAACAAGTTATGATTTGGTGATTGTGCAAGTGAACTTTTTCCAGAGTCAGATTCTAAAATAGCTTGAGCAATCATAACTGATGCATATATATCTTGGTCTTTTCCAATCTGATGCGCATCTTTAGCAATTGATTGAATGAAATCACGTGTGTCTTGACTGTCAACAACATTAAATGAATCAGAAGATAAGTCACCATTGTCTAATTCAGGTAGTTGTTGGAAAAGACTTGTTGAACGTGTATTTGAGCGTTTAATGTCATCCTCAAATGATTGTGCAGGTTTTGATTGATGTTTTAATTCATCATCTGTTGGTAATTGTGGATTTTTGTCGGCATTATCACTTTGAGATGTTTTAGTGTGACTTGTATTCTTGCTCTTATTGTAATCTTTTTCTGTTTTCTTAGCGTCCTGACTATATTCATCTAATATAGAGTCTAATGCTGAATCTGTAATACTAGAATATTTCTTGTTATGTTCTGAGCTATCATCATTCGCTTGAGTTTGTTGTTGCTCAGAAGAAGATTGATTTTTGTTTGTATCTACGTCTTCGCCTTCTTGATCTTCTTTATCCATTTCTCCAAGTAAATCACTGACGTCAGAATCGGCTTGATGGTTAGTTGTCTTTTCTTTTTCATCGTTTGATGATTCTTGATCTTGTTTAGCAGACGACTGTGATGGTTCTTGATGTTGTGATGGTTGTTTTGCCTGATCTGCTTGGTCTACTTGATCTTTTTCGTCATTAGAAGAATGGCTTGTCTTTTGTGGCTGTTCGTAATCTGTTATATCAGAATCAAAATCAAATAAATTTTGGATGAGTGACGTTAAACTAAAACTGTCTTCGTATTTATTCGGTTCCCAGTATTTAGAAAAATCTACTGACTGAGACTTAAAATTATCATAAAGTTGATCAACTAAATTATCATCTTTCATTTTATAGTTACGATGTGTTGAGTCAGCTGATAATGGTTTATTAGAGTCTTTGTCCTTGCTGTCAGAAGTGCTTTTTTTATCATCAGAATCGTGTTTAGAATCATCGTTGTTAAATTCATCTTTTTCAGATTGTTTTGATGTTTCTTTTTGTGATTGATGTTGTTCCATTTTATCTGAATTTGTATTTTTATTAGATGAATCTTCAGCAAAAGCTGTTTGTGTAGCGAAGGTTGGCGTGATAAGCGCCGTCGATAGTAAATATACTAAAAATTTATTTTTCTTCATCTTATGTGTGCTCCCTTAAAAATTATTTTTAGTTATTGTCATAACAAATGAGAATTTGATATAATTTATCTTATGGTTTATATAGTTGACAAGTATCAACAAAAATGAATTACGCCTTAATACAAATATTATACTAATCAACATTAGAAAAATAAATCCATTTAATCAAATTTTAATATAATATGTGTATCATCTTTACGTAAGCAAAAAAATATGCACATTTAAGTAATCATCTGTACGGAAATGTATTACAATAAAAAAGAATAATGATAATTAGGAGTGTGAAAATGAAAAACGCACTAAAACTTTTTATCACGGATTTAAAAAGAGTTGCTAAAACACCAGGTGTATGGGTCATCTTAGCTGGTTTAGCAATTCTTCCTTCATTCTATGCATGGTTTAACCTCTGGGCTATGTGGGATCCGTATGGTCATACAGGACATATCAAAGTTGCCGTAGTGAATGAAGACCAAGGTGAAAAAGTTCGTGGTAAGAATATTAATGTAGGAAATAAAATGGTCAAAACTTTAAAAAAGAATGATAGTTTTGACTGGCAATTTGTGAGTAGAGAAAAAGCCGACCATGAAATTAAGATGGGAAAATATTATGCAGGTATTTACATACCGAAGAAATTTACACATGAAATCACTGGTACTTTAAGAAAACATCCTCAAAAGGCGGATATAGATTTTAAAGTAAATCAGAAGATTAATGCCGTAGCAGCTAAGTTAACCGATACGGGATCGTCGTTTGTGATTGATAAAGCAAATAAACAATTTAACAAAACCGTAGCAACCGCTTTACTTTCTGAAGCTAATAAAGTCGGACTATCAATTGAAGATAATGTACCTACAATCAATAAAATTAAGAGTGCTGTATATCAAGCTAATAATTCATTGCCTAAAATTAATCAATTTGCAGACAAGATTATTGAACTAAATAAACATCAAGACGATTTGGATGCTTATGCTAATCAATTTAGAAGTTTAGGAAAGTATAAAGGGAATGTATTAGACGCTCAAGAAAAACTTAATGCTGTTAATTCGTCTATTCCGGCGCTTAATGAAAGGGCTAAATTGATACTTGCACTTGATAGCTACATGCCTAATATTGAAAGAATTTTAAATGTTGCTGCTAATGACGTTCCAGCACAATTTCCTAGAATCAATAGGGGTGTCGATATTGCAAGTGAAGGTATTGATGCAGCGAGTGGTCAGTTAAATGATGCAAAAGGTTATTTGACTCAAGCTAAAGCGAGAGTGGGAGACTATCAAGAAGCAGCTGGCCGCGCTCAAGATGTGAACAACCAAGCAAATCAAAATCTAAGAAATCAAACATCAACTACACCCCAAAGCGCTATAAAGTCATCGCATTCGGAAGGGAAGAGTCATTCAAGTATTAAAACAGTACCTGTGAGTCAATCAGGTGAGAATCAACCCGTTTATGGTGATAACATTTTATCTAACAGTGATGTAAAATCAATGAATACAGCTTTAACAGAAGCTTTATTATCATTATCTAATCAAACAGATCAACAAGCACAAGCTACCCAACAAGACATTAAGTCATTAAAAAATATAGCATATGGTGTTATCGCTTCAGATAAACCATCAGAGTTTAAAGAACCATTAAAAAATATAAAATCACGCTTAGAAAACGCATCTAAGTATAATCAACAATTTATAGATATCTTGTCAGAGTTGGAAAAAAGTGAACATGTTGATCTATCTAATGAAATTAAGCAAGTGAAAGAAGCAAACAATAGCATTAATGATAATTTAAAAAGTACTAATCAATTAATAGATGCATTGTCAAATGGTAGCTCCGGACAATTAGAAGCAGTCAATGTATTACGTGACTTACCTAACTTAAATAAAAGGTTAGATACATTACGAAATTACATTAAAAAAGAACTTAATCGTAATTTACTAGCTGTTTCTAATGAGATTACTGATCAACTTAATAAAGGTCAAAATACATTATCGACAATCCAATCTAAATTAAATACTATTAACCGAGTGATTAACGCTGGTCAAGATATTTTAAATAGCGGTAAAAAGAGAATTGATACGATTCAAACTGCATTGCCAGCAATCGAAAACGCATATATAAATGCAATGCGAACTGCACAAGCTTACTTCCCAACAGCTAAAAAAGATGTCGCGAAAGCTGCAGACTTTGTACGTAATGACTTGCCTGGATTAGAGAGAGAATTAGCTAATGTAACACAGTCTGTAAACCAAAAAATACCATCTTTATTTAGTCGTTATGATAATGCTGTAGATTTATTAAACGAGAAACAGCCTCAAGCAAAAGAAGCACTTGCTTCGCTTGCCGATTTCTCAGAAAATAAATTGCCAGATGTTGAGAAAGACTTGAAAAAAGCAAATAAAATCTTCAAAAAGTTAGATAAAGATGATGCTGTAGATAAGCTAATAGATACATTGAAAAATGATTTGAAGAAACAGGCAGATATTGTTGCTAACCCTATTAATAAAAAAACGACAGATGTGTTCCCAGTAAAAGACTATGGTTCTGGTATGACGCCGTTCTATACTGCATTGTCTATTTGGGTTGGAGGATTATTAATGGTCAGCTTATTATCTGTAGATAACAAACATGAACACTTACAACCTATTATGACGAAGAGACAAGTGTATCTTGGTAAATCTGGTTTCTTTTTCTTATTAGGTATCATACAGGCATTAATAGTATCTATCGGTGATTTAGTTATCCTTAAAGCATCGATAGAATCACCGATATTATTTGTCTCTATTGCCGTGTTTAGTTCTCTCGTATTTAATTCGATTATTTACACATCTGTATCATTGTTAGGTAACCCTGGTAAGGCTGTTGCTATTATCTTACTTGTGTTACAAATTGCTGGTGGAGGAGGTACATTCCCAATTCAAACAACGCCAGAATTCTTCCAAGCGATATCTCCATATTTACCATTCACGTATTCTATCGACGCATTACGTGAAACAGTTGGAGGTATAGTTCCAGAGATACTGATTACGAAAGTGATCATTTTAGGTTTATTCGGAATCGGATTCATGGTTGTAGGTTATTGCTTGAAACCTGTGACTGACCCTATTATCCGTAAAATTGCTGAAAAAGCTGATGAAAGTAAAGTAACTGAATAAGGATCAACGATTTTACTTAATTAATGTTAGAACAGTACGATTTAAAATGATACTTACAGGAAAACATGTTGTATTGTTCTTATCTTAGAAAGATAAATTAAAAAACGGTTATTCACCTTAACAAAAGGTGGATAACCGTTTTTGTTTATCCTAAATTTAACAGTGACAGATTTTATTGCTATAGAAACAGGCACTGTTGTAATTATCGATGCTTCTCTTATATGAAAGAAAAATATATGATTAAGTCAGTTCAAGCAACATGATGTTTTATTCAATTGATTTAAATTAAAAATTGATGCAACCCGTTTATTTAATATGCCTCATCTTTACTAAAACTGACTATTAAATCCATATTACCAACAAATTTAATATATTGATCTTCAGAAGTTAAAATAAAATGATCGCCCTTATCGATTTTATATACTTTGTTATTGATTGAAACTTGCCCGTGGCCGTTAATCATTGACACTAGGCAATAAGTGTGTGGTTTTTGAAAATCTAATATGTCTTTGATAGACCATTCTTCAACCGTAAAGAAATGATTGGCAACAAATTGAGTGTGACAATTGCCATTTATCATTTCAGTCTTAGGTGTTGTATTAGGTTCAGTTGTAGTGATATCAATAACATCTTTACTTTGGTTTAAATGTAATTCACGCGTATGACCATTTTTATCTTTTCTGTCATAATCGTATATACGATATGTTGTATCTGAAGATTGTTGAGTTTCCAAAATGAGGATTCCGGAACCAATAGCATGAACTGTACCGGCTGGTACATAAAAGAAATCACCCGGTTTAACAGGTACATGTTTAAATAAATAGTCGAATTGATGATGATCAATCATATGTTCAAGTTCATTTTTACTTGTAGCATTAACACCATAGATTATTTCAGCACCAGGTTGAGCGTCTAAAATATACCAACATTCAGTTTTACCGTATTCGCCTTCATGTTTAAGCGCATATTCATCATCAGGATGTACTTGTACTGACAAACAATCATGTGCATCTAAAATTTTAGTGAGAAGTGGAAAATCTTTACGTGAGTCATTTCCGAAAAGTGCTTTATCTTCGTCCCAAACTTGTTTTAAAGATTTCCCCTTATGTTTTCCGTTGAGAATTGTGTTAGGACCGTTTTTATGTGCGGAAATTGCCCAGCATTCGCCGGTAGAATTATTCGGAATATCGTAGCCAAATTGAGTGAGATTGGTGCCACCCCATAAACGTTCTTGAAATACGGGTTGAAGAAAAAGTACCATTTGTCATACGCTCCTTTATATCTCTTTTAAAATATTAAATATTTCATCACGACTTTGAGCATGAATTAACTCATCACGCGTATTATCTTTCATGAGCGTTCGTGATAACCGTTGTAGCAGTTTTAAATGTGTATCGTTATTATCATTGGGAACTGCAATAAGAAAAATGAGCTGAGGATTTGATTCATCTAGACTTTCCCACTCTACACCTGCTTTATGATTTAATACAGCGACGATAGGACGTTTAACTGCATGAGATTTAGCATGTGGTATTGCAACGTTCATTCCGATAGCAGTTGTTGACTCAGCCTCTCGTTTAAGGATTGCGGTTCTTACCTCTTCTATATTCGTAATGTAATGACGATGGCATAACTTAGTAAGTAATCTATCAATAGCTTGATCTCTTGTCATTGGTTCCTTGGTAATTTCAATGAGTGATTTATCGAACACCATATGATGTGAGAGTTGTTTGCTGTGATTAATAGATTGGTCATCAGAAAATACATTTTCAGTTCCAACAGAAGTATCATTTCCATTATTGCTTTTTGCTATAGCAGGGGTGTGACGCTTAAATAACAAGACTGTGAACATGGTTACTAAGCTTCCAACGACAACAGCTATAAAGAACCATAAAATATTACTTATTCCACCTAGTACAGCGACAATAGGACCTCCATGAGCAACTTTATCACCGACACCTCCAACCGCCGCTATTACTGAAGCAATCATCGCGCCAATCATATTGGCTGGAATGATTCTTAGAGGATCTTGTGCAGCAAAAGGGATTGCCCCTTCAGTAATACCAAATAATCCCATCGTAAATGATGCCTTACCCATTTCTTGTTCTGCTTTATTGAATTGGTGTTTACGAACAAATGTAGCTAAACCTAAACCAATCGGTGGTGTACATACTGCTACAGCAACCATTCCCATCACAGTGTAGTTGCCTTCAGTAATTAATGCAGAACCGAATAAGAATGCTACTTTGTTTACTGGACCTCCCATATCAAAAGCAATCATCGCGCCAATAATAAGAGCAAGAATAATGATGTTAGCACCTTGCATTCCTTTTAACCATGATGTTAATGCACCAAATATATTTGAAATTGGTGTGCCTATTACAAATATAAAAATGAGACCAACTATTAAAGAAGATAGAATAGGTATAATAATAATAGGCATAATAGGAGCCATAGCTTTAGGAACTTTAATCTGTTTAATCCATTTTGCAATATAGCCCGCTAAGAAACCTGCGACGATACCACCAACGAAACCGGCTCCTGCTTCACTTCCATATAAACTACCATCAGCAGCAATGGCACCACCAATCATACCTGGAACAAGACCAGGCTTATCAGCAATACTCACCGCGATATAACCAGCAAGGATGGGAACCATGAATTTAAACGATAAACTACCAATATTTTCAATAGATTTCCAAAATGAATCTTCGGTGATAACTAATCCTTTTGGAGTGGTGTGTCCTCCAAGAGTTAAGGCAATAGCTATGAGTAAACCGCCAACGACGATAAATGGAACCATGAAGGAAACACCATTCATTAAATGCTGATATACCATTTGAATATTACTTTTATGAGGTTCTTCCTGGTCTCTAGATATATTTGAAGAAATATTTTGATCATGGTAAATTTGTGCATCTTGGTCAATCACACGTTGTATTAATTCCTTGGGTCTATGAATACCTTCACGTACACTTTCATTGATGAGAGGTTTACCATTAAACCTTGATAAATCTACCTGTCTATCGGCAGCAATGATGATTCCATCAGCTTCTTTGATTTCTTTAGAAGTGAGCACATTTTCTGCTCCGACGCCTCCTTGAGTTTCAACCTTAATATCAACGCCCATATCTTTTGCTGCTTGTTCTAATTTTTCTTGAGCCATATATGTATGAGCAATTCCATTTGGACATGATGTAATTGCAAGTATTTTCATAGTATGCACGCTCCTTTTCCTAACAATAATTGTAAACGCATACATTTAAGCATAAAAAAGAATAATTGCCGTCAATAGTGGCAATTATTCTTTAAAACGTGCATACAAAGTGTTTTTTAGTTGTAAATCATCTAAAAGACATAATTGATGGATGTCATCTTCTTCTAATTGAGCAATTGTTTGTATAATTTTACGGTTAATATTTAAATCTTTTTTACTCATTGCTAAAAAGAAAACAAGTTTAACTTCATGTTGTTTCCATGTTATAGGTTGAGAAGGTTTAAATATAATCATGTGTGATTTCAGTACTTTTTCAGGGTTGCCGTGTGGGAGTGCTATCCCTTTACCTATATATGTTGAAGATTGTTTTTCGCGATCTATGGCACTTTCTATATAGCCATCTAGAGTTGCATGATGATAATCTAAAATTTCTTTGGATTTCTCAAAAATTGGAAGAATGTGATTTGAATGATTCATTTTGAAATTGGACTCAACACTCAACTGAATTTTTGATAATATATCATCTTTTGATAATGGGTTTTGCATGTCTTTTACAAAGAATTCGATTTTTTTAGCATCTTCATCTGAAAATAAAGGTGATACTTGTATGACTTTAGGTATTTGTAAAAGTTGACTTGTATCAAAGTCGTGAGTAGTAATTAATAAGTCAATCCCTTCAAAATGATAGTTGTTAATATCTTCAAGTTTTAATGTATCTACGATCTGTATTGCATGATTAAGTTGTTTGATTTTCTCAGCAAGCAACGTTGAAATGCCTAAGCCATAATAACAAGCAATTACAACATGAATATGTGATGACTTATGGCGTTCGATAGAAGACTGAAAATGTATAGTTAAAAAGGCAATCTCATCTTCGCTTAATTGGATATTGGTATCTTGTGATAATTGTCGAATACTATCATATAGTGTATTAAAGACAAAGGGATATAGTCGTTTGATTTGACTTGTTAATGGATTATTTAGATAAACATGACTCATTAATCGCAAATATGTACGACTAAAGTGGACGTTCATATTATCTTTTAAAATTGTATCTTGTGAAAAGGGAAAACCAATATGTTGCTCCATTAATTCAATGAGTCGATCGATATAACTTTGAATAAATAGTTGTTGGATCCCTAAATCAAACTTATTGAAATGGTAGCTAATAAAAAAGGAAAAGCATTCACTTGTTTTATTGTTAAGTTGATATCCAAGGGTTTCATTGATATCTTTTATACACTTTTTCGCAATAGTTAAAGATTCTGTATCAGTGCTCCAATCTTCTTCCTCTGGTTGAGAATGTTTGATAATTAAAATTAGATGCACAAGTAATTGTTGTATTTTATTTTCAGAAGTTGATAATTGATGATTATCTATATGCTTTGAGATAATTTGTTTTATTTTTCTAGTATGGGCTTGAGGTAACTCTTGTAAAATAAGGTTTTCAACTTTAAAGTCATCGTCTGTAAGTTGATTGATATGAAGTACAGCATTACTGATACTCGTTGTACTCGCATCGATCATGATACCTTGCTTCTTTTTTATTGATAAATAAATATCAAATTTTATAGCCCACGTTTGTATACGTGTTACATAATCAATCACTTTTGATTTTGTTAAATGGTAAGTTGAAGATAGCTCTTTGATAGTGAATGTATGCTTTTCCATAAATAACCTATAAGCAATTGTGATAAGCAATTTATTCTCTTTTACAATAACTGACTCTAAAGCAGATTGTATCTCATCAGGTGTATAAAGACATGTATTTAGCATATAACCTTTAGATTGTACACTTAAAATTAATTCATTTAGAAATGTAGTATGTATAGTTTTAATATCATTACGTATAGTTCTATTAGATACATTTAACTGTTTGGCAATATCATGGCCACTTATATACGTATCTGTATAATTTAATAACAATTTGATGAGTTTGATTTGTCTATCAATCACGATTAATCACTCTTCTTTATATAAACTTTGAGAAAACGCTTTAATAATTTACTTTAATTCTATTATTAAAATTGAGCACAATCAATATGAGGGAAGATGATGAAGTATTAGAATAAATGATTTTATCAGAGAAATAGAGGGCTAAAATGATAAATTCTAAAAAGGCTATAGAATTAGTATTTTAAGATGAATAGTATAGTCACTTGTTCAACTTAATTAGCATCTACAAATACAATAAAACAAGGCAAGGACACGAATGTATCCCAGCCTTGTTTTATTGTATTTAGAAACAATGAGGTTTCATATGCTATTTTGAATTAAACAAATTTTAAAACTTGGTCAACGATTTTTGCAACTGTATCTGCAATACCGAATCCCATGTCTACCCAATCTTGTTTTACGTGTAAACCAGCGTTTACAGCGTTATGTAATGATTCAACGATACCTGACATAATATAATCCTCCCTTGTTGTTGTTTGTGATACGCTTACATAATTATTTCTAACATACACATAGATATATGTAAATGGAGTTGAGAAATTTTAACAAATTCTTTAAAAACAAAATAAAATTGAGGGCTATGAATTCGAAATATTGTGACTTCTTATAATTTGATTTATTGCAATAGATAAACATTGAAAATTTAAATGTTAATAAAATTGTGCATTTATTCACAATGTATTCACATCAAATTGCGTAAATTATGATAATTTAAATATATAATCTTAAGAAATATTGAGGAGTGGTTTTGTTGAGTAACTCAAAAAAAGTAGCCGTTGTCACAGGTGCAGCACAAGGTATTGGCTTGAAAATTGCTGAGCGTCTATTTGAAGATGGATATAGCATCGCGCTTGTAGACTTTAATGAAGCGGTAGCTAAAGAGTCAGCTGAAAAATTATCAAAAGAAGGGCAAGAGGCAGTTGCTTTTAAAGCAGACGTTTCAAATCGCGATCAAGTATTTAGTGTGTTAAATCAAGTCGTTGAACACTTTGGCGATTTAAATGTCCTAGTTAATAATGCTGGTCTTGGACCAATGACACCAATTGAATCAGTAACACCTGAACAATTTAATCAAGTTGTAGGTGTTAACGTAGGTGGTGTATTCTGGGGTATCCAAGCTGCAATTGAACAATTTGATAAATTAGGACATGGCGGTAAAATTATCAATGCCACATCTCAAGCAGGTGTTGAAGGTAATGCAGGCTTATCTCTATACAGCAGTACTAAGTTTGCTGTTAGAGGATTGACTCAAGTAGCAGCACGTGATTTAGCTGAGAAAAATATTACAGTCAATGCATTTGCACCTGGTATTGTTGAAACACCAATGATGAAAGGTATCGCTGAAAAACTTGCTGAAGAAAACAACCAACCAATGGAATGGGGTTGGAAACAATTTACAGATCAAATTGCCTTAAAACGCTTATCTAAACCTGAAGATGTAGCTAATGTAGTAAGCTTCTTAGCAGGTAGCGATTCAGATTATATTACTGGCCAAACAATCATCGTTGACGGTGGTATGAGATTCCACTAAGATAAATATCAATGAGATATAAAAAAATTGAGTAAAGTTAATTCTAGAGAATTTAACATTTCTAGAATTAACTTTTTTAAGTATAAAATATAACAATCTTCCATCCTGTAAAAATAACTTAAGCTATTTAAGGTGCTTTAACTTATTAGAAAATGGTCAATATTTATTACAACAGGTATACGCTCAGAAAAATAGTTACTCTCAAATCTAGAAATGATATGAAATCTAGCAATTGCAATTATTAGATAATCTTTAGGTGAACAAAGATTGATACTTTGATTTGTTCATTGCTTTATCATTTAAACAAACATAATGATTTTAATTTTTATTAATATACATCTTAGTTAGCACCAACTGCTACTATAGAATTTGATGTGGATTCATCATCGTAAGAATCAATTTTTACCATTAACTGTAAATTTTTTATTTTTAGTATTTTGATATACCCAAAAGCCATTTATTTCAGCTATATCCATATCATTAATTTTTAAATCCGTCATGGTGGAACACCCCATACTCATTAATTTGATTGTTATTTATGTTTGGATCGTTGATTTTTAATTTGTTATTGCTAAATAATAAGTGGAATGTGAAATTATGTGGAATAGATGGCTCTTTTCTTATTTCTTTAGCCATGGATATACTATTTTTTCTAATGATTTTTTCGTCATATTCATCAAGAGTACTGAAAAGTGTAGTTGTTATTTCTGTATTAAGATACGTATCTTTTTTAGACTTTAATTGTTTCATATGCTTTCTAAAATCATCGTTACTTTCTTTAATTAAAGGTTCAAAATGTTTTCTATAATCTCGTAATTTCGTGGAACTAGTAGTAATGTAAAAGTAATTATTTTGATAACCTATATTTTGAGTTTTAGTTATTGCTTCATCGGTGAATCCAGTATAGTGATATTTATCTTCTTTATCTTTGAGGTATTTTTCTAAGTTATCCATTTTTTCCTTATTTGCTCTATACTCAAAACCGCTTAACACAGTTCCTACCATATCACTCATAGTATCTCCATTATCATTGCTTCGCATGGAGCCTTCTTCATGTATTGCTTCCTTATCAAAAAGGATGCTTGCATTAAACACAATGTCATGATCATCGCAATGAACGTAGACTTCGACGCCATCACCACTTCCTACAACATTTGTGGCTTTAACATTAAGGCTAAAATTATCTTTAAAAAATTGTTCGCCAAGTTTTTCGTATTCTTCACGATGTTTTTTCGCGTGTGCGATAGCACTTTTTTCAGCTACTGGTTGGAAACCTTGACCTTTGTATTGACTTGCGGGAATTGATTGTGATGCATAATTTTCTTCTTCATTCATTGTCGAACAACTTCCTAATATTAGTGTTGAAACGATAATTGTGGCGATTATTTTTATCATGATACACCTTTCTTTACTAATATTACATCTTAATTAATATGAAATACATTATTTAAATCAAGCCCAAAAGCTATTTAATTCAGCAATATCTCTATCATTGATTTTACTCATGTTTATGCACTCCATATTCTAATGGGTTATTAGCATCATAAAATGCGCGTGTAGAATTAATTTTTGGCTCACTTAATTGTAAAGTTATGTTTGTGTTTTCAGGTTTTTCTTTGTAATGATATAAATCATCACTTAAGAATAATAAATCTTTCTTAGAGTTATTTTTAGTGAAATCAGATTTAGTACTGAATAATGTTGAAACGACTTCAATTTTGGCTTTGAAATTTGTTGCTTCATTTGCTTTTTTTCATACCTTCTTTGAAACTCTTAGAATCTTTTTTTATTAAAGGTTCATAATATTTTCTATAATTATTAATATTAGTAACGTTACCTGCTAAATAATAATACTCATTTTGATATCCAACATTCTGTGTCTTATGTATTGCTTCTTTAGTAAAACCGGTATATTGATATTTTTCTTCATTGTTTTTAAAGAACTTTGTTAAGTTATCATATTTTTCTTTTTGTGCTTTATATTCAAAACCACTTAACACAGTTCCAACCATATTACTCATGGTATCTCCATTATCATTGCTTCGCATGGAGCCTTCTTCATGTATTGCTTCCTTATCAAAAAGGATGCTTGCATTAAACACAATGTCATGATCATCGCAATGAACGTAGACTTCGACGCCATCACCACTTCCTACAACATTTGTGGCTTTAACATTAAGGCTAAAATTATCTTTAAAAAATTGTTCGCCAAGTTTTTCGTATTCTTCACGATGTTTTTTCGCATGTGCGATAGCACTTTTTTCAGCTACTGGTTGTGGAAACCTTGACCTTTGTATTGACTTGCGGGAACTTCTTCAGGAATTGATTGTGATGTATGTTTTGCTTCTTTATGCACCGTGGAACATCCTCCAATTAATAATGTTGAAACGATAATGGTAGATATCAGTTTTCTCATGATACACCTCAATATAAGATTAGTTACTTTAATTTTAACTTAATTTATAAATTATATAAATAGAATTTATAAAAGTATTGAACAAATATAACATTTTTCACATATTAGTTATATTGATTTTATAGCAATTTCAAACATATTCGAATAAAAAAATAAAAAGCTTACACAATGTAATTTGATACATGCATAAGCTTTGTCATATGATTAACGATTTTTATTCTGATTATCATTTGTTCCATGATTTTGATTGTTGGAATTATTATTTGAGTTGCCATTTTGTTGTGAATCAGATTGATTATTATTAGGTTGTGACGACTGTTGTGGTGTTGATTGTGATGGTTGATAATCTGATTGATTAGTTTTGTTCTGATTCGGTTTCTGTTTGTTATTTTCTGAAGAGTTATTTTTATTTGAACCAGACTGTTGATTATTATTTGGGTATTGATGATAGTTAGGTTGTTGTGCTGGTTGTTCAGTATCTGATTGATTATCGTTGTTATAGTCATTATTTGTTGGTTGAGTTTGGTCTTGGTGTTGATTAGTATCACGATTCTGATTTGAAGTATCATTTTGTTTATTTTTGCGATTGTGTTCTATTTTTTTATCATTCTTATTAGAATTCGTATGGTGGTTAATAGCTGCATATAATGAAAAGCCCAATGCGCATATAAGAATGATTACTACTATTGTAGCTGAAAATTTTTTCAAAGCGTATATCCTCCATCCTTTTTATCAACTATATTTTATTATAATCCTTTTTTTTATTGTAAGTAGAATTATTCTATAAAGTACATTAAAAATTCCAGATTTAATTTTCTAGTAATATATTACAAGCTAGAATTATCGTTTAACGTCTAAGCATGATGTCATGACTGAACCATTATGCTTGTTATAATAATTAAATATAAGAGATGACTTTAATAATGAATTGTATATAAGTATTGTAATGGTATTAATATAAATACACGAGATACATTGTAGGATTGAAGTTGTAATTACATTGATAAAGTTAAAGTTTTACAATTTATGAAAGGCGGTATCATGATGAGCGTATTATCTAATGAAGAAAGAGTTGAAATTTTATCCGATATAGTCTCAATAAAAACTGTAAATAGTAATGAATTAGAGGTTGCACAGTATTTTGAAAGACTATTTAGTCAGTATGGAATTCGTTCATATATAGATATTGTTGCAGACGGGCGAGCGAATTTAATAGCAACGGTTGGTTCCAGTCATCCAGTTATTGGGATATCTGGACATATGGATGTTGTATCTGAAGGAAATCATGATGATTGGACGTATGATCCTTTTACACTAACAGAGGACCAAGGCTATTTATACGGTAGGGGAGCTGCGGATATGAAGTCTGGATTAGCAGCTTTAGCCATTGCTCTTATTGAAATTAAAGAAAGTGGTAAGTTAACACAGGGAACTATTAAATTCATGGCAACAGTGGGTGAAGAAATGGAACAATCAGGTTCGCAACAGTTGTTTGAAAAAGGATATGCTGATGATTTAGATGCCTTACTCATAGCAGAACCATCATTTCCTAGTTTGGTGTATGCACATAAAGGTTCAATGGACTTTAGAATAAAATCTAAAGGACGTGCTTCACATAGTTCAATACCATTTTTAGGACAAAATGCTATTAAACCATTATTAGAGTTTATTCAAAATATAAATCAAGAATATGAAAAAATAATGCAAACAGTAAAAGGTGAGTCCTTAGATTTTTCAAATATGATTAATAAATTAGAGAATCAATTACCTAACCATATAACAAAAGAAAAAGCACAAGAGCTTATACAGGGGCTTGTTATGACAAATAGTATCGTTCAAGGTGGTACACAAGTAAATTCAGTACCAGATTTTGCTACAGCTGAATTTAATGTACGCACAATACCAGAATATAATAATAACAAAGTAAAAGCGTTATTTAATAAATATGTAGAGCAAGCAAATCACAATGGTGCTAGTTTGACTCAAGAACTTTATCTTGATTTAGAACCTGTAGTAACAACAGGTCAAAATCGCTTGGTAGAGCTAGGATTTGATATTGCAAAAAGCCATTTTTCTAACGAAAGAGATTTAATCATTACTCCTACTGTAGCAGTTACTGATGCTTCAAACTTATTAAAAGGAAAAGATGAAAATTTTCCATTTTTAATGTTTGGCCCAGGAAATGGACCTCATCAAATTAATGAATGCGTTGAAAAAGTAAATTATTTAGAATTTGTTGAATATTATATAGAGTTTATCACTTCATATTTAAATGAAAAGTAATACTTTTTTATTCAAATAGCAGTGCTTCACAAATGTTCTGAGTCATACGGTAAATATTGTGTTGGCTCACATAAAAAAGAAGTAAAATAATTTTGACTTTAGGCAAATTTGTCATTTGAGCAGTTGAACAACAATAATAATCTATATAAACATAGTCCAAAATGTATTTCTATACAAATACACTTTGGACTATTATTTTAAGCTGTTCGAAAAATTAGAGTTGTTAGCAACAAAGTAATGCCACACAAAACTTCTTTGTGATTATAATTTTAATAAATATAATTTTGTATAATAAAAATAAACGATTTCAACAGAACAAAGATAAAATAATAACATATGCTAATATAAAAATAAACGATTTATTTATATTTAAAAAATATAAGTGATAAATATGTGAATCAAATGATATTTTCATTTACTTTTCTGAAAATTTTAATTATTATTATATAGTAAGTTGTTTTTCATTAATTTATAGGAGGTAATAAAATGAAGAATTTTTCTAAATTCGCACTTACAAGTATTGCTGCATTAACTGTGGCAAGTCCTTTAGTCAATACGGAGGTTGACGCTAAGGATAAAGTATCAGCAACTCAAAACATCGATGCGAAAGTAACCCAAGAATCTCAAGCAACTGACGCATTGAAAGAGTTACCAAAATCTGAAAATATAAAAAAGCATTACAAAGATTATAAGGTCACTGATACTGAAAAAGATAACAAAGGATTTACGCATTACACATTGCAACCGAAAGTGGGCAACACGTATGCACCAGACAAAGAAGTAAAAGTTCATACGAATAAAGAGGGTAAGGTAGTTCTTGTCAATGGTGATACTGATGCTAAGAAAGTTCAACCTACGAATAAGGTATCGATAAGTAAAGAAAGTGCCACAGATAAAGCTTTCGAAGCAATAAAAATTGACCGTCAAAAAGCTAAAAACTTAAAAAGTGATGTCATCAAAACCAATAAAGTTGAGATTGATGGAGAAAAAAATAAATATGTATATAACATAGAAATTATTACAACTTCACCAAAAATCTCTCATTGGAATGTGAAAATTGACGCTGAAACTGGTCAAGTGGTTGATAAATTAAATATGATCAAAGAAGCAGCTACTACAGGTACAGGTAAAGGTGTACTAGGTGACACGAAACAAATTAATATTAATAGTGTCAGTGGTGGCTATGCACTACAAGATTTAACTCAACAAGGTACACTTTCAGCTTACAATTACGATGCGAATACTGGTCAAGCTTACTTAATGCAAGATAAAGATAGAAATTTTGATGATGATGAACAACGTGCAGGTGTAGATGCAAATTATTACGCTAAAGAAACGTATGACTATTATAAAAATACTTTCGGCCGAGAATCATATGATAATCAAGGCAGCCCAATCATTTCACTCGCACATGTAAATAATTTCCAAGGTCAAGATAACAGAAACAATGCGGCTTGGATTGGTGATAAAATGATTTACGGTGACGGAGATGGACGTACATTTACAGCGCTGTCTGGTGCAAATGATGTTGTTGCACATGAAATTACACATGGTGTAACACAGCAAACTGCTAATCTTGTTTACCGTTCTCAATCAGGTGCATTAAATGAAAGTTTTTCAGATGTATTTGGTTACTTCGTTGATGATGAAGATTTCTTAATGGGTGAAGATGTATACACACCTGGTGTAGGCGGAGATGCCTTAAGAAGTATGTCTAATCCAGAGCGTTTTGGACAACCATCTCATATGAATGATTTTGTTTATACAAATTCTGACAACGGAGGCGTACATACGAATTCAGGTATTCCGAACAAAGCAGCTTACAACACAATTCGTAGTATTGGTAAACAACGTTCTGAACAAATTTATTATAGAGCATTAACTGTTTATTTAACTTCAAATTCTGATTTCCAAGATGCTAAAGCATCATTACAACAAGCAGCACTTGATTTATATGGCGACGGTATTGCTCAACAAGTAGGTCAAGCATGGGACAGTGTTGGTGTGTAAGCGAACCGTTTTAAAATAAAAATATGTTAACAAGTATCTAAAAAATGAATTTTTAAAAGCCTTAACAAAGAAGAAGTAATGTTAAATATTTACAATTATTAAAGCCTTAATCGAAATGAGTGTTGACTTAATTTCCACTCAGCCTGAGACAAACTTAACTGTCTCAGGTTTTTTTATTTCATCATAAGAGTGAACTAAAGTCATCAAGATTTTTCAAAAAAATACAAAGCTCCTTATTGCACCTTGAGGTAAGGCTACGGTTTGTCTAGCGTAAGTGTGACCGCATAGTAATAATGATATAAAACCTACTAACAATAAAAAGGAAATATAGATAAAATGATAATTAAATAAATAGATTAATTTTAAATTTGAATGTATGTTTACGTACTTTGTCACAAACGACATAAAAATTCTTATAATTTTCAACAATAAAATGATAAAGTATAATTAAATAAAAAGAGATTTTAATTTATAAATTAAAATAAATCAGTTATCTATAGGAGGTTGATCATTCAATGAAAAAGAGTAAACGACAAGATTTAGTAACTATGATTGTTAAGCAAAATCACATTTATAAAAAAGCAGATATTATTGATTACATTGATGATCACTTTGGTGTACGTTATAGCATGACTACTATTGCGAGAGATTTAAGAGAACTTCATATTTATCGCCTGCCTGTGAAGGCAAATCAATATGAATACAAATTACTTACGCAACAATCTCAATTAGACTCAAGAGTAAGACTAAATGATTATATAGAAACAGAAATTATTAACACTATGATTAAAGAATCGTTTATACTAATAAAGACGACACCAGGATTTGCACAAAGCATAAATTATTATATTGATCAGTTACAACTGAAAGAGATTATAGGAACGATAAGTGGTAATGATACAATTATGATTCTTACACATTCCCAGTCTATAGCTGAATATGTCTATTACAAAATATTTAATCATAATTATTCATAAAAATTTATAAATTTGTCCATTATAAATATATCCTGGTAAGCGTATACATCGTTTATCAGGTGTTTTTTTATTTCAATAAATATGAGTGTTGTTATTTGACTAAGTATTCAAAATTATGAATAAAAAACTTTTATTCATAAAGATGTAAAGGTTCATATTACTCAAATATTCATTTTTTCAACGAAAGTATGCAATAGTAATGTATATTCAAACACAATTATGTATTGAATAACCAAATGTTGCGAAACTTTTTACATTTAGCATGTGATAATCATCACGAACTAAGTTATTGATCAGTTTTATACTTATAATGTAGCGAAGAAAAGGAGGAAATGAGTATGACAAATGGACCTATTCAAGTTAACAGTGAAATCGGCAAACTAAAGACGGTATTACTTAAAAGACCAGGGAAAGAATTAGAAAACTTAGTGCCTGATTACTTAGATGGATTATTGTTTGATGATATTCCATTTTTAAAGGTAGCTCAACAAGAGCATGATCATTTTGCTCAAGTTCTTCAAGATGAAGGAATAGAAGTGCTTTATTTAGAAAAATTAGCAGCACAAAGTATAGAAGATTCAAATGTCAGAGAGCAATTTATAGATGACGTTTTAGCAGAATCTAGAAAAACTATCCTAGGTCATGAAAAAGAAATAAAAAAACTCTTTTCAACTTTGTCAAATCAAGCATTAATTAATAAGATTATGGCTGGCGTACGCAAAGAAGAAATACAACTTGAATCGACACATCTTGTAGAGTACATGGATGATAAATATCCGTTTTATCTTGACCCAATGCCTAATCTATATTTCACACGTGATCCTCAAGCTTCAATTGGTAGAGGTATGACAGTAAATCGTATGTTTTGGAGAGCGAGACGCAGAGAATCGATTTTCATTTCATATATTTTAAAACATCATCCTAGATTTAAAGATGAGAATATTCCTTTATGGGTGGATCGTGACTGTCCGTTCAACATTGAAGGTGGAGACGAACTGGTGTTATCTAAAGATGTACTTGCAATAGGGATATCTGAACGTACTTCTGCACAAGCAATTGAACGTTTAGCACGACGTATTTTTAAAAATCCGTTATCTACTTTTAAAAAGGTGGTGGCGATTGAGATTCCAACTAGTCGAACATTTATGCACTTAGATACTGTTTGTACAATGATTGATTACGACAAATTCACTACACATTCAGCAATTCTTAAATCAGAAGGAAACATGAATATATTTATTATCGAATACGATGATAAAGCTGAAGATATCAAAATCCAACGTTCCAGTCATCTTAAACAAACATTAGAAAAAGTGCTCGATGTTGATGAAATTACATTAATACCAACTGGAAATGGTGATATCATCGATGGTGCTCGTGAACAATGGAATGATGGTTCGAATACTTTATGCATCCGTCCCGGTGTGGTTGTAACTTATGATCGTAATTATGTTTCTAATCAATTGTTACGTGAGCATGGTATCAAAGTTATTGAAATTCCTGGAAGTGAACTTGTACGTGGTCGAGGAGGCCCTCGATGTATGAGTCAACCATTAATAAGAGAAGATCTATAGATATAAGATAGGGTGTTGAATAGATATAGCTTGAACATCACGAAATACATTCACTTATGCTATTAAATTTGATAGCGACTTATAAAATGAAAGGGGCGCATCCCATGAAAAACATCAAGAAACCCTTTGATTTAAAAGGTAAGTCATTGCTAAAAGAGTATGATCTTACAGGTGAAGAATTTGAAGGTCTAATCGATTTTGCTATGACATTAAAAAAATATAAACAACAAGGCACACCACATCGATATTTAGAGGGTAAGAACATTGCTTTACTCTTCGAAAAGACATCTACTCGGACGCGTGCCGCATTTACAGTCGCATCTATTGATCTAGGTGCACACCCTGAATTTTTAGGGAAAAATGATATTCAATTAGGAAAAAAAGAATCTGTTGAGGATACTGCTAAAGTTTTAGGCAGAATGTTTGATGGAATTGAATTTAGAGGTTTTTCACAAAAAACTGTTGAACAATTGGCCGAATTCTCTGGAGTACCAGTATGGAATGGGTTAACTGATGATTGGCATCCTACACAAATGTTAGCTGATTATATGACAATTAAAGAAAATTTTGGATATTTAAAAGGCATCAACCTAACTTATGTAGGAAACGGACGTAATAATGTTGCACATTCGCTTATGGTGGCGGGTGCGATGCTTGGCGTAAATGTACGTATTTGTACACCCTCATCATTAACACCGAGAGATGTATATTTTAATATTGCTAAAGATCAAGCGTCTAATTATGGAGGTTCAGTTAAGATGACTGATAACATTCATACTGCTGTCAAAGATGCAGATGTTATTTATACTGATGTTTGGGTATCAATGGGTGAAGAAAGTGAATTCGAAACACGTATTCATTTATTGAAAGACTATCAAGTTAATAGAAAAATGCTTAATTTAACCGGTAAAGTAGATACGATATTTTTACATTGTTTACCAGCTTTTCATGATACACAAACAGAATATGGGCAGAATATTTTTGAGAAATATGGCTTAACTGAAATGGAAGTGACAGACGAAATCTTTAGAAGTGAGCATTCTAGAGTGTTTGATCAAGCTGAAAATCGAATGCATACGATTAAAGCCGTGATGGCAGCAACTTTAGGCTAGATTTACTACAAGAAAAATAATTAGGGATAAGATCACGTGTATGCTTCATTAAATAAACGAATATTTAATTTTGCAAATATTGTCACATAATAAAAATAACTTTTTTCAAAATCATGTTGAGAGGCTGATATAGAACTTCTGACAATGACTATCAAAGATGTGTCGTTACTCATCTATATCTTTCCGCTATACATCTATATATGCATGTGTATTTTAAAAGGCATATACGTTTTCAATCCCTCCTTCTAAAGGAGAAATGAATATGAATGACACAGGAGATAAAAGATTAAGTCGAACATCATTAATCGGTCTTGTTATAGGTTCGATGATTGGTGGCGGTGCTTTCAATATTCAATCTGATATGGGAGGCCACGCTGGAGGATTAGCAATTATAATTGGATGGTTGATTACTGCTATAGGAATGATTTCATTAGCACTTGTCTTTCAAAACCTAACTAATGAACGATCTGATTTAGATGGTGGTATTTATAGTTATGCTCAAGCAGGTTTTGGTGATTTTATAGGGTTTGCAAGTGCTTGGGGATATTGGTTCTCAGCTTTTTTAGGTAATGTCGCATATGCAACGTTATTAATGTCTTCTATAGGGAACTTCTTTCCAATATTTAAAGGGGGCAACACATTTCCTAGTATCATAGTGGCATCAATATTATTGTGGAGTGTGCACTTTTTAATATTAAAAGGAGTTGAGACGGCTGCTTTAATCAATAGTATTGTCACTATTACAAAATTAATTCCTATCTTATTAGTGATTATATGTATGATTGTAGCCTTTAATTTTAATACATTCAGGATAGGTTTCTTTGGAATGGATGGATATGGATCATTATCATTTCATTTCGCTAATACGATGTCACAAGTTAAAAGTACGATGTTAGTGACAGTTTGGGTATTTATTGGTATTGAAGGTGCTGTTGTATTCTCCGGAAGAGCTAAAAATAAAAAAGATGTTGGAACTGCCACTGTTATCGGACTTATTTCAGTATTGCTCATTTACTTCTTGCTGACTGTATTAGCACAAGGTATTGTGATTCAAAATCATATTTCTAAACTTGAGGCACCATCAATGGCACAAATTTTAGCTTATATAGTTGGTGATTGGGGAGCAACATTTGTCAATATTGGTCTTATTATTTCAGTATTAGGTGCATGGCTAGGTTGGACATTACTCGCCGGAGAGTTGCCTTTTATTGTAGCTAAAGATGGTTTGTTTCCTAAGTGGTTTGCAAAAGAAAATAAAAATGGGGCACCTATGAACGCCTTATTCATTACTAATGTATTAGTTCAAATATTCCTTATTAGTATGCTGTTTACCAAAAGTGCTTATCATTTTGCATTTTCTCTCGCGGCAAGTGCTATACTTTATCCATACATGTTCAGTGCGTTTTATCAGGTGAAATATACAATAGAATACAAGTTAACTGCAACGCCTAAACAATGGATTATAGGAATTCTAGCATCTATTTATGCAATTTGGCTGGTTTACGCGTCAGGTATAGATTATTTGTTACTTACCATGTTGCTCTATATCCCGGGGATTATCGTCTATGTTGTTGTTCAAAAAAATAATCAAAAGCGACTTACACAATTTGACTATATTTTCTTCGGTCTTATCGTTATTTTAGCATTGATAGGGTTATTACGATGATGTAATTCATATTTCTAAATGTTATAGATATTGATTAATCATGAGTTAAAAAGGGAGTTTAATCGATAAAAAATCAAAGAAAGAAAAGTATATAAAATATTTGATATATAAACTATTGGTATAATAAGAACAGTGGTTCATGGGTATATACAGAATTGTAATAAATTTTAAATCGGAGATATTTTAGCATCCTCTTTGACCATAGTCTAAGGCAGTAAGGAGTTATTTTTATGACTGGAAATCAAATGTTTTGTAGAGAAAATGAACTTGATGAAAGTTTTAAACAATTAGCATCTTATATCAATATTCCTGTAGGCGTATTACTGCCATTTAAAAGTCAATGTTTTGTGAGACATTACAACAAAGGACAAATTGTCTACTATTCGTCTGATGAAACCACGCATATTTATCTACTCTTAAAAGGTAATATTATGAGAGAAAATTTTAATTTGAATGGTGATGTATATCGATATCTGAATAGAGAAAAAGTGCTCTTTCCTTTAAATAACTTATTTCAAGATAAAGTTCCTAATGAAATGTGTACAGCCCTAACAGATTGCGAAATGATTGGAATACCAAGAGATTTAATAGAATATTTATGCAAAAATCACGAAGAGATTTTTGTGAAATTATTCTCCTTATTAAGCGAAACACAGTGTCAACATATTGAATACAATATGGCTTTAACGAGTAAATTAGCTAAAGAACGCGTGACTAAGATTTTACGTTACCTATGTCAAACAGTAGGTTATGATCATGACGAGTTTTATGAAATTAAGCATTTTATGACAATACAGTTATTGAGTGATATGGCAGGAATATCTAGAGAAACGACGAGTCATATCATAAATGAACTTAAAGAAGAGAAAATACTCTTTAAAAACAGTAAAAATTGGTTGGTTAGTAAAGACTTATAATGAGTGCGTATCACTCATACATAATTGAAAATAAGCGATGGTCGGATAGATTTTTATGAAATCATTCACTATCGTTTTTTTATTTCATGATTTATTGTTTTAGAAATACATCATATTTAAAGGTTAGACAATCGATACTGAATCAACTTGTTTAATATAGAGAATAAAATTTTAGTTCCGCATTGGAAAGTATAGAAATTTATATAATCTATAGTCAAAGTTGCGTTTTTTCTATAAATTAATGAAAAGAATAAGTAAAATAATAGATAATACAGTAGAGGAGTGACATATATGGCTTTAATAACAATGAATTACAATTCACCAACGATAGGAATGCATCAAAATTTAACGATTATTTTACCGGAGGATGTAACATTCTTTGATAGTTCAACAACAGCGAAACATTTGAAATCAATGTTGTTATTACATGGATTGTCTAGCGATGAAACAACTTACATAAGATATACAAGTATCGAGCGTTATGCAAATGAACATCAACTTGCGATTATAATGCCTAACGTCGATCATAGTGGCTATGCAAATATGGTATATGGACATAGTTACTATGATTACATATTAGAAATTTACGAATATGTACATCAAATTTTACCACTATCTAGAAAAAGAGAAGATAATTTTATTGCAGGACATTCAATGGGCGGTTATGGAACGATTAAATTTGCGCTAACTCAAAGTGATAAATTTGCTAAAGCTGCACCACTTTCAGCAGTTTTCGAAGCACAACGTTTCATTGACTTGGATTGGACTGATTTTTCCCCTCAATCTATCACAGGCAACAATACTCAAATTAAAGGTACAGAACTCGATACGTACTACTTACTTGATCAAGCCATCGATGCTAATGTAGATATTCCTGAATTGTTTATCATGTGTGGTAAAGAAGACTTTTTATATCATGATAACCTTCAATTTATTGAGACATTAAATAAAAAAGGGGTTTCTTATAAGTTTGAAGATGGTCCAGGAGATCATGATTATGCTTATTGGGATAGAGCTATTAAACGTGCGATTAAGTGGTTTGTCCAGTAATGATACAAAGGGTTGAATTTGGATATTTAGGCGGACATCTTATTAAACGAATATGAAAATGATTGTTACTCGTCTTAGTATTTTCACTTATTGATTTTGTGCGGTGTTACTGTTAATCCAGATGAAAGGTAAGTCAACTATAGTTATTTATTAAAATCGACATGTTCACATATCGTATATTGTTTATTAAAGTGTATAGCGATATGATGAAAATAAATACAAAGGTTTATAGAAGGAGAGAAAGTATTAGAAAATGAAAACAGTATCTAAATATTTTGTATATATGATGATATTAGTTACGTTTTTCATAGTTGTTAGTGGGTGTTCGATTAATCAATCTTTTAGCGATAAACAAAATACAAATAAAACAATACGTGTGGTTGCTGTAGGTGATAATTTAATTCACCCAGTTGTATATAAAGATGCACAAATTACGGGGAATAGTTTTGATTTTAAACCTATGTATCAACCAGTAAAAAAAGACATTCAAAACGCAGATATTTCTTTTGTTAATCAAGAATCACCATTAGGTGGGGATGATAGGCCTTATTCAGGATTTAAAAACTTTAATACACCGAGTAGTATTGCTCAGGATTTAGTAGATACTGGCTTTAATTTTGTAAACGGTGCAAACAATCATGCCTTAGATCAAGGAGAGCAAGGTGTAAGAAATCATATTCATACTTGGAACAAATTTAAATATCAAGTTTTGTTCACGGGTGTATATGAATCAGAACAAGCACACCGTCAAATTCCTATTAAAACAATTAAAGGTGTGAAAGTTGCTTTATTAAGTTACACATTTGGTACAAACGATCATCAACCAACTCATGATTATACGGTAGATACGTTTGATGAAAATAAAATTAAGCAAGATGTTAAGAAAGCCAAACAACAAAGTGATGTAGTACTTGTTTCAGCACATTGGGGTAATGAAGGTAAGCATCAGCCTAACGCCACTCAAAAAAAATATGCACAAATTTTCGCTGATGCAGGTGTTGATGTAGTTTTAGGTACACATCCTCATGTGATTCAACCAGTAAAATGGGTTGACGGTAGAGAAGGGAATCGTACACTCGTAGCATATTCATTAGGGAATTTCTTGAACGGTCAGTCAACAGGGAATGAAAGTAATGATTTATTAGGACGGATAGATTTTAAAATTAGTAAGAAAGATAAACAGTTTCAAGTTCAAGATGTGAAGTGGAGAAGTATGGTGAATTATTACGAATTAACTCAACACCAAAACCAGTTCCTTAAGTCGAACTTTAAAGTGATGATGCTAGATGACTATAATGACAAAGATGCCACTCATCATGGTCGCAATCAAATGGATAGTTCTTCGATGAGCCCTGCACACTTACGAGATATCACACGTTCAGTTATTGATAAACAATATTTAGACAATCGGAGTTTATAGAGAATTCAAGTAAGCCTCACATTAAAGAATGTGCAGGCTTATTTGTATATTTGGAATTTTTAACTTGGAAGTTAAAACAAATTCTAAAACTATAGCAATGGCTAAAGATATGATTAAGTTCATTAAAAAAGGTGTCTTAAGAATGATTTATTAGAATCATAAATGTTTGTGATTATTCATACATGTTACTTTTAATCGATATAAAATATAACGTTAAATGAATGTTGTTTCACGGGAAACGTCATTTTTTAAGTTTCAACTTCTATAAAGATATATTTAACACCCGTATAACTAGAGAATTATACGGGTGTTTGAATTGCTTATATTATAGAATTTTAAAAAGATATTAAGATGATTTGTTTTGTGATGCGAATGCTTTAGCTATATTACTTAATTTAACTGGTGCATCTTCAACAGCCATTTTCACTTCTACAAAGTGCATGCGATCACTATTAGATTTAATATTTTCGAAGGTGAGCATGAGTTCTTCTGAAGTGTTTACATCATGAACTAAAACATTGTCACCACCAAATACAGAAGGTAATGATTTGTAATCCCACATGCGAATGTCATTGTAAGGTTCTTTCATACCATGAATCATTCTCTCAACTGTATAACCATCGTTATTAATTACAAATATCACAGGGTTTAAATTTTGACGAATCATTGTAGATAATGATTGAACAGTTAATTGTAGTGATCCATCACCAATTAATAGAATGTTTCGACGATATGGATTTGCAATTTGTGTTCCTAGCGTTGCTGGTAGTGTATAGCCGATAGATCCCCATAATGGTTGCCCGATAAAAGTATTATCTTTGTACAAGGCTAAGTCATAAGCACCAAAGAATGATGTACCTTGTTCAGCGATTAAAATATCATCTTGTTGTAAAAAATCTTGCATCATATTGAAATAAGTCTCTTGAGTTAATGGCTGATCACTAAGTTCGTAATTGTGTGATTGTGGTCTCTCATATTGTGGGAAATCATTAGTGTTTTTGTAGTGAATATACTTATTTAAACCATTTAATATATTTGGTAATGAAAATGCTTCGATGCATGTATCATTAATTTTAAATTCATTATGATTTAGCATAATCACTTCATTAATATCAAATTGATATGAGAACCCAGCTGTTGCAGAATCTGTTAATTTAGCACCAATATTCAAAATAGCATCACTTTGATTAACATAATCTTGAATATCTTGTTCTGCTATTGAACCATCAAAGATACCCATATAATAAGGATTTTCTTCATTAAATGCACCTTTACCTAAAGATAACTGAACAACTGGAATTTGAGTTTGATTAACGAATTGTTCGAGTTCTTTATGCAGATGGAAACTATTTATTTCATGTCCTGTAATAATGACAGGTTGTGATGCCGATTCAAGTTTGTCTTGAACCATATTGATATAACTTTGAACGTTTTTTTGTGGTTCGACTTCTGGTTTGAATGGGTTTGAAATTTCAATCTCTGTTAGTGCGACATCAATAGGTAAATGAATGTGAACTGGACGACGTTGTTGAAGCGCCGTATTGATTACTCTTGGAATTTCTGTGGTAGCATTATCAGGTGTAATATAAGCTTGCGCTGTTGTAATAGGCTCAAACATTTTTCTATAATCATCAAAAGTTCCTTCGCCAAGGGAATGGTGAACGTATTTGCCTTCTTGTTCTACAGCTCGAGTAGGTGCCCCAGTGATGGCAATAACTGGCACACGCTCAGCATAAGATCCAGCGATTCCGTTGACAGCACTTAATTCACCCACTCCAAATGTTGTTACCATTGCACCGATGCCATTAATACGTGCATATCCGTCGGCAGCATAACTTGCATTAAGCTCATTTGTATTACCAATCCATTTAATATCATTATGTGCAATAATATCGTCTAAAAAGGCTAGATTAAAATCTCCTGGGACACCAAAAACTTTGTCAGCACCTGCTGAATAAACCGCGTCCATTAAATATTGTCCTACGCGTTGTTTCATATATAATTCCACCTTTGATTTCTTTTATCTTACAAGTATCATATTAACGTCAATTTGAAATAAAGTCAACTAAGTTGACCTATTAAAAGTTTGAACAGTTTCTGAAATATATGACTATCAGTCAAAAGTTTATTATAATAACGATATTGAATAAAAAAAGGATAGTGTTAAATGTCTAAAAATAAAAATGATTACGAACATATGCTGTTTTACTTCGCGTATAAGACTTTTATTACTACAGCGGATGAAATTATTGAGCAATATGGCATGAGTCGCCAACATCATCGATTCTTATTTTTCATTAATAAATTACCGGGTATAACAATTAAAGAACTTTTGATTACGCTTGAAATATCTAAACAAGGATCGCATGCAACGTTACGTAAATTAAAAGAAGAAGGTTTAATCGTCGAACAAACATCTAAGCAGGATAGACGAGTAAAAAAACTTTTTACCACTGAAGCGGGTGATGATTTAATAGGTAAGTTAAACCAAGCACAAGATGAATTAATTCAACAGACACTACAAAAAGTAGGCCATGATTGGTACGCGATGATGGAAGAACTAGCTAATTATCGTGAAGGATTCAAAACAATTGAACATTTGAAAGAAGATTAACAAAGATTTTGTAACATAAAGGTCTTAGAAGAAGAAAAAGACAATTTCTATATTTATTCAATAGAAATTGTCTTTTTTATAATTGTATAAAGAAAACCATGCGCTATGCGTATGGTTCAGAAAAGGTTTTACCGTTATCTAAAAAAACATCTCATCATGCTAGAATATATATTGGTCAGCCAACCAAAATATTCAACACGAGGAGATGCTTTTTTATGTCATCTGACACAAACAGTTTAGCACATACAAAATGGAATTGTAAGTATCACATAGTCTTTGCACCAAAATATAGAAGACAAGTGATATACGGAAAAATCAAAAGAGATATTGGAGTTATTTTACGTCAACTATGTGAAAGAAAAGGCGTAGAAATAATAGAAGCAGAAGCATCTAAAAATCATATTCATATGTTAGTTAGTATTCCACCTAAATTAGGAGTATCCTCATTTGTTGGATATTTAAAAGGTAAAAGCAGTTTAATGATTTTTGATAGACATGCTAATTTAAAATATAGATATGGAAATAGAAAGTTTTGGTGTAAAGGATTTTATGTAGATACAGTAGGTAGAAATAAAAAGGTAATTGAAAATTACATTCGTAATCAATTACAAGAAGAGATCGTTGCAGATCAAATTTCAATGGAAGAATACCTAGATCCCTTTACAGGAGAAGAAATTAAAAAAAGACGAAAAAAATAGTACCCCTTTAGGGGTGCTGGGAAAGTAGTGCAGTTGGCTGACCTATCAGTGCCCTTTTAGGGCTGGCCAGTAAGAAAGGCTTATAGCCGTAGAACAAACCACCCGTTCATACGGGTGGTTTTGATTGAAAACTATAAAATCATATTCATTATCAAGAAGCCCCAAATCTTACAAAGGTTGAATATGGTGACCATTATGAACGCAGATTTATGAAGCCTAAGAAATTGAAGGCCAACATCGAATATACAACACCGCATGGACACGTGTATCGAACGGATCACAAAGGCCGTATTAAAGAAGTATATGCGGATGACCTATCACTTCTAGATGGCGGACGTAATTCATATGCGCAACGAACAGTAGGAAGAGAAGACCGATTACCAGATGATGACGGCGGTCATTTAATTGCGCGCGGATTCGGAGGTTCTAAAGATATAGATAATCTCGTCCCCCAAAGTAAATACATCAACCGCTCATTTAAAGAGAACGGAGAATGGTATAACATGAAGAAAGAATGGCAAAAAGCAATTAAAAAGGGAGAGAAGTAAAAAATATTAAAATTGAAGTGAAATATAGCGAGAATAGTCAAAGGCCTAATAAATTTGACGTTAGTTGTGAAATTAATGGAGAAGAGCGTTTGTATTCAATAGAAAATATTTAGGAGTGAGAAAATCTGAAACCATTGCTCATATATGAATGAATAGATTTTTCATAAATTTATCTAATAATGAATTGCCAATCTCATCATTCATCATAGGTATGCTAGTAATCATTAATTAAACTTATTTGTCTTTTAAATAATTAACTGTCTTGATCACTTCATCGTAATTAAGGCCTAAACGATCAAATGACTACACTACAACCTCATCTTCCACCCTCACAAAACTAAGAAATTATTGAAATAACAATCTATTTTTAATAGATTCCCCAGACTGTTTTTCTGTAAATGTTTTTCACACCAAACGTTTTCAAATTATCCAGTTGTCTTTTTAAATTTTGATCCATGGATAATACCCTCGCATAGCCGACATTTATTTTCACTCCATAATTAATATACACCCAAATCATACGTTTGAGTCATTATAAATTCAACTACTATATCAGTATGATTAGGGTGTACTCAAAGTGTACATATCTATAATTAAAACTTACTAAAAATAAATATAGATTTTTTCTTTGTAACAGAACCGTTCATTTGAAGGTCATCTCTATCATAAATATTTAAATTAACTAAAAATTTTAATCATCTGTTTAATACTTATGAAATGTATTTACGGTAGGTATTAAAATTGATGAAATTTATATAAGTGCTTTCAATGAAAATGACCGTTTATTTATCCTCCTGATTTAAGGAGTTAGAAATTTCGAAAACGATTCTTTCCATTTGTTGCATTTGTTCCATGTCCAGATATTTAATACATTATAGAAAACCAAAGACCATCACTAATTAAACGCAGTTTTAAAATTTCATCAGGATTGCCTTCGTCTTTAAAATGGGCCTCTTTTAATATAAGTTCTACTCTTTCATACCTAACTCTTTCAATGCCATCGTTTCATACGCCGATTCTCCTGATTCCATAGCAAACTCAGCGATAAACATTGGGAATACTGCATTGAGTTCTATTATATGCTCTTTCATTCGTGGCCATATTTCACCTCCAGCTTTACCGTATGCTGTTATAAGTTGCTCTAATCCTTCGTCGTCGAATACACGATGGTGTCCTATAAAGTCCATTGATGGGTCGGAGTGGGTTGCTTCAGTCCAGTCTATGAGACCTGTGACGTTTGCTTGGTTATCTACCATTATATGTCCTGGATGTAAGTCCCCATGTATCATGGTCGCATGTCGAGGCCATAGTTCGTCGTTTTCTAACCATTGTTTCCATCTGTTCCATAATTCATCTGATACGCCATAAGTTTCTTTAACTTTATTCATTCTTCTTTGAAAGTCATTTTTTATTTCTTGTATGGTTTTGATATTTATATGCTGAACGTTAATGTTTTCTTCTGGTATGTTGTGTAAATCTACGAGTGTTTCAGCTAATGTGTTAATAAAGTTTTCTGGTAATGGTTTGTGTTCAATTTCCCATACATAATTTTGTATTTCTGGATCTATTGTGGCTGCGGGTTTACCTGTAAGTTTTGGGTAAGCAATAAGGTCTTTTGCATGTACTTTCCACTTCGGTATTTCAAATGAAACATTCTTCTGTAAGAAGTCTACCGTTTGTTTTTCGGGTTTTGTTCGTTTATAAACGTCAGGTCTTCTTGGTAGTCTCAAAACCCATTCTACTCCATGTTTATCTTTTCCAAATGCAACTTGAAAATCAAGTCCCGATTCATTCAATGAGATTGTTTGAGGTTGGATGTGTAATTGATATTTTTCTGCACATTTAATAATTTCATTATGTCGAGTCATTTTATTGGATCCTTATTTCTATTATATTTTTCTTGTGAACGTATTTTTTATATTGATATAAATGAACCTAATATTCAATATAAATTAGTGTATAGTTTTTAAGTTATATCATGAATAGATTGTCCTGTTAATTCCCATTTTTTATCTGATACATGTTTAACAAACCTTGTATCATGTGATGTAAACAAAATGATTCCAGGATATTTATTCATAAACATTTCTAATGCTTCTAATGTTTTAATATCTAAAAAATTAGTTGGTTCATCCAAAATTAACATATTCGCTTTCGTTGAAAATAATACTGCTAACGATAATTTCGTTCTTTCCCCACCACTCAAAACATTACAAGAACGATCAAGTGCTTCATTTAAACCCAAGTTATTTAAAATAGCTCTACTGAATGATTCTGATGAATCCGTTTCATCCATTAAATATTGCAATAATGAAACGTCACGCATGTCTTCATAAGCAAGTTGACGATAGTATGCCATTTGCACTTTAGGAGAACAATCAATTCCCTCTATTTGGTGGTAAATAGCTTCAAGTAAAGTTGTCTTACCTACACCATTTGCACCTACGAGCGCTATATTTTTGCCATATGGTATTTGGAATCGTACTTGTGTTAGCAGTTTTTGACTTCCTTTAACCAATGTTAGATTTTGTGCAATGATTGGATAATTATTATGGATATCATAAATTTTATTTTGTGGGAAATTGAATTCATGATAACTTTGTGGTTTTTCAACTTCTTCCAAATGTTCCATTCTTTTTTCAATATGCTTAGCTTGTTTTTGAGCAGCCTTCTCAACCGTGCCTTTTTGTTTTGATGCACTTAAACGATCTGGTGCTATACTTTTGTTTTTTTGTTTTGATGATGCTTGTGCCATTTGTTGCGCTTGATTTCGTTTAGCTTTACTGGCTTGGGACAATCTTTGTTTTTCACTTATATACTGTTCATATTGACGTTGTTGTTCTAACTGTTCTTGTTCATATTGATTTTGATACTGTGTGTAATTACCTTTAAACACTCTTATTGTGCCATCTTCTTGTATATCCCAAATTGTGTCAGCAATTTGGTCTATAAGTGCTCTATCATGACTTACTATAATTAAAGTACCATAGTAATATTTTAAAATATTTTTCAGATAATCTTTACCAATTTTATCCAAGTGATTTGTAGGTTCATCTAAAAGTAATATCGGACTATAATTTGATATGACATTAGCTAATTTATATTTTGCTTTTTCACCACCACTCATACTGTCGGTTGTATGCATAGGTATATGGAGTTCACTCATTAAACTACCGTCTAACGTGTTAAAATCATTTTCCACATCCATGTTAAGCTGTTCAAAATATTGAATTTCGCCAACCGTTTCAACTGTTCCAGATTCTGGTTTTGTTTTTTGAGCAATCATATTTAGTAATGTGGTTTTGCCAGTACCATTACCCCCAATAAGTGCTATTTTTTCAAATTGGTAAGCGTAAAGATGACCGATGTTAAGTGATCGTAAATCTGTCAATTTATGATTGATTTGGTTAAATTTAATTGTATATTGTTCCATATTTATACACTCCTTGTATATTTAAAGGACGTGTACGCAAAAAAATGAGACAGGCTACTCCCGTCTCATTCACATTACACTTTCAAACACTTAAAAATTTATTATGATGTTTTAGTATTTGAAAGCGTTTATTATTCCTATCGAAGGATAAAAAATGACATAAGTCATCCTATGAGTGTGTATTGCGGACAAGCCTTTTTGAATTAATTTAGTTTTGTATTCAAAAAGGTTTATTTGAGTCTCATAGAAGCTGTCATTTTAATCCTCCTTCATCGATAAAATAGTAATGTTAATATAACATTTTGTTGGTTTTTTTACAATATATCTCTAAGTAGAAAGATTATATAACAAAAGTATAAAAATACAATTTTAGATTGATTATACATCTCCTTAATTTAGAGTGTACTCATAAAATACGGTTCTGTTGCAAAGTTGAATTTATAATATAATTTTAACAAAAAGGAGTCTTCTG
>OGTC01000170.1_pt1 | contig 40381 bp, 23 predicted proteins | sample 1574531 | NCBI WGS metagenome assembly OGTC01 (sample SAMN03295859, study PRJEB24534) | human gut metagenome | isolation source: fecal sample 2 from infant 9 | host: Homo sapiens | place: USA: Pittsburgh, PA | collected 2014-07 | reverse complement strand
GAGTTAAACAACTCAGAAGCTACCACCGCCGATGCCGCTGCTAAACCGGTAGTTGTTGTTTCCACTCGGGATCTAGATTCCTCGCTGCCAGCACTTGATTCAGCGTCAACAATCTCATCACATTTGTTCCCCATTCCTCAACTGGGACACAGTAATGATAATCTGATTCTGCTTCCAAGTGAATCTACAATACTGAATAAACTGTCGCCAAGAGGAGTTGATTTAGCCACCACCACCACCCCAACTACCATAGACAATGAAACAATCACGTTAGAATCAGCTAGCTCAACTCAGTTGAATAAGATCCATCCACATATTGTCTTGGCTCCTCCTCCTTCTGCATCATCACCATCATCAGATATACACAACGCACAAGCGCTGCCTTCTCCAACTACACTGACAGTCAAACAATCGCACTCTTCATCATCATTGAAAAAGCTGAACAATTTGGGAAGGCCAAAGTCACCATCCAAATCAACCTCTCGTCGACCTTTATCATCAGCAGAATCAAATTCTTTTAAACAAACTCAAATTCCACCACCGAAAAAGACTTTGGATGCACCAATGAGCAAGTATGAATATAACAAGTATCCAAACCGAGAAGCAAAACTGAGCAAAATGACGATGACTCGCATAGGCAGCAATGCTGATGCCGTATCATTCTCATCCAATGCATCTTCCTCTTCATCAACGACGCTTGGTTTGAATGAAATTGGCGTTGGTGGAGCGGCCTTGTCTATCACTTTGACCAATGAAGCGAAATTGAAACGAGGAGGACAAGTTGATGCAGCAGTAGGTCCCACAACTAGAAGGCGAGGGGGAAACAGGGGTGGACATACCAGATCAAAGAGTAATGTTGAAGATTCATTGTCGCTGGCGGGGATGAAACGTAGCTCAAGGTTTTTCGACTGGTTAAGGAAAAAATGATTGTTGAATGGGCTTTAGTATAGCTTGTGTAAGTGTGGTGTCGAAATATAATAACATAAACGTTGCAACGGTAGTTTGTTTATTGAAGCTCGCTTCACTTTCTCTAGGGTAATTACCCTCGGTGGACAGACAAGAACTATACCGGTATTGAGTAAGCTTGCTAGGGTAAAATGGATAACGCATTTACCATTTGAGATAGAGTGGCGGTCTGCGAGAGTATGGTGGAGATCTAGAGGTAGTTCAGTCGATAAAAAAAGGTGGGGTCCGACGGCCGAGATGGTATATCCTAGGATATTTCAACTTTTGTGTAATTTATGTTTTGGCATCGTTCTACCGTTTTATGGGGTTAGAGTTGCATCCCCGCGCTCATTGAGCAAAGGCAATAGAATCAGAAGCGGCGCATCCACTTATATAAATACAGCACTCTATACCATGAGAATAGCTTGTGTTTGCTATGGAATAGCTCCCCTCCCCCCTCCCCCCCGCCTTGCAATACTTTCTGAATGTCATTGTTTCGTCTTGATGGACAAGTTGCCGTGGTCACTGGTGCAACACTGGGAATTGGACTAGCATACGCTGAAGGATTAGCTTCTGCTGGGATCAAACAATTGATCTTGACTTTTCGTTCACAAGCTACACTTGATGCTGCTATATCACAGATTAAGCAGTTTAACCCTGATGTAATCATTAGTTCAATCCATGTTGATTTCCTCGCGATGCCTGAAGATGAAATCATTGCATTGATATACACTCAATCGTACGCTAAATCAACCACTGGTATCATTGACATTTTGATCAACAATGCCGGTATAAATGAGCGACACCCAGTTGAATCATTCCCGCAAGACGAATTCGACAATGTTATGAAAATCGACATGAATATCCCCATCAAATTAACGCGTCGTTTCGGCGCCAAGATGCTTGAGTTGGGAACACGAGGCAAAATTGTAAACACGGCATCAGTACTAAGTTTCCAAAGCGGAGTCTATACTGCTGCCTACACCGTGGCTAAGGGTGGTTTAAAGAATTTCACCCAGGCTGTGGCCAATGAATGGAGTGATCGTGGTGTACGTGTCAATTGCTTAGCTCCCGGATATGTGGCTACGAATTTAACTGATTCGATGTCTGATGAGAATCGTGAATTGGTTAGTCGTAGGATTCCCATGGGGAGATGGGGCAGGTGTGATGAGTTTAGAGGGCCGATTGTGTTTTTGTGTTCTGAAGCATCAAGTTATATGACGGGACTGTGCTTGGTTGTTGATGGTGGATGGTTGGGTCGGTGAGAGGAAAAGAGAGAGAGAAAGAGAAAGAGAGAGAGAGAGAGGTTGGGCTGGGTGGTGAGGGATAATGTCTGGATATGTAGAGTATCAATACGAATTTAAAGAATGGGGTTTTATCCTTTGTTTTTGCAACAGGTGATATGAAACTTGTTGTTTGTAGAAGCACAATGTATTACTCAATCTGTGCTTTACTTATGTCTCATTTGTGAAGCCCATTTATAAATACAACCGACACGGTCGGTCCGAGATTGTGATCAGGACGAAATGTATCTTATTGTTTTGCGATCCCCCAAAGTTTTGCAAAATTGGAAAAGTGGGGGATGTGACTTTTCAAAAGGGATACTTACAGCAAGACATCAATTTCTAGATTGTCTGTGACGTGATCCATACCAACCATAAGGGAGAGCTTAAATCTCCCTACTTTTGCTTGCAGGTGGACGAGAGTCTGTGAACATAAACGCAACATATTGGAAATATGCTGAACTCTGCAACACCAACAGAGTCATGACGGAGTATAGTGATAAGGCCTTGTTTACACAAAAAGAAACAGCATCCACAACATAATCATTTAAATAGCACTACAACGCCCTCTGCCTCTCTCTCCATCCCCCCCAATTCAACTAACCAAACTCACATCTTTCAAGCATTATGTCATTGTTTTCATTGGAAGGTCAAGTTGCTGTAATCACTGGCGCAACCCTGGGTATTGGATTGGGTTACGCCGAAGGTCTTGCTTCTGCTGGGATCAAGCAGTTGATTTTGACTTATAGATCACAATCTACACTTGATTCAGCAATCACTGAGATTAAAAAATTCAACTCCCAAGTGATCATTGACTCGATTCAAGTTGACTTTGTCCAAGATGAAGAGCAAGCAATTGTTGATAAAATCTTTACCCAAGCTTATAAATTATCAACCACTGGTAAAGTTGATATATTGATTAATAATGCCGGTATTACTGAGAGAAACGCTGCTGAATCATTTCCCCAGGACAAATTTGATGCCGTTATCAAGGTTGATTTGAATATCCCCGTTAAATTGACACAACGGTTTGGTGCCAAGATGCTTGAGTTGGGAACAAAGGGGAAAATTGTAGCCACTGCATCGTTGCTTTCTTTCCAAGGTGGGTTTGCATCGTCGCCGTATGCTGTAGCCAAAGGTGGAATCAAGCAGTTCACTCAAGCAGTGGCTAACGAATGGAGTTCACGTGGTGTGCGTGTCAATTGTATTGCTCCTGGTTATGTCAAGACTAAATTGACTGATAGTATGGCTCAGGAGAGTAAAGATTTGGTGGACAAGAGGATCCCTATCGGTAGGTGGGCAGAAAGACTGGATTTTAGAGGTCCAATTGTATTTTTGTGCAGTGATGCTTCAAGTTATGTTACGGGACTGACTGTGGTTGTTGATGGGGGTTGGCTAGGTCGTTAAAAGTAAATAAAGAAGTTTCCTTTTCTTTTGAACCTATACACCACCGGCTTCTCTGTACCATCTAATACCTCTATCGAAACTGATTACGCAAATCCCTTCGTTACTATCACCACCAGCACCCCCTCTAACACCTTTACCAATAAATTTAACACCACTAGCAACGCTTTCATCCTGCAGGTCATCATTGCTAGCATCATCTAAATCGGTTATTGAGATATTTATCGTTGCTTCACGTTCACTGGTTTCCAAATTCCACACACGTACACATTTGTCAAACCCACAAGATACCAAGTTTTTCCCTTCTTGATCAAAATCAAGACCCAAGATCCATCCTTGGTGGGCAAATCCTCCAACGACACCACTTTTGGCAGAATGCGATGGAGTTGCCAACGTCCCCACGTTTTCACCATATTGAACATCGTACAAGGTGATTGACCCTGCGGCTTGGTTATCTCTTGCTACTGCTAGTAGTGTACCACCAGGTGAGAATGCAATTGCACGGGGAATCGATGATGACGAAGATGATGACGAGTTGAGTTTGGGGTTTCTGCTAACCACTAGGTCAGTTGATCTGAATGTATACACCACTTTTAGATTTTGGAAATCGTACAAGAGGACATCTCCATTGATGTATCCCACAGCACATTTTTTATTGTCGGTTTGATTTACTGCTAGGGAGATTGCAAATGGTGATGATGATGATGTTGTTGTTGATGACGATGATGATGATGATGAGTTTGGTGTGGCTCCGCTTCGTAAGTCACCATACTTTGTAAATGTGATAGAGTCGGCTTTATCTTTTTCTGCGGTGACTGTAACAGTGTACACTTCCGTAACCCCATTCATCTTGTTTACTATAAAGTAATCCTGCTTCGATTCTGGGTCGACGTAGAATCCGGGTACCCAGCTCTTGCTCAATTCGAAATCGCAATCTTGCAAAGTCGTTAAATCATCATTGACAAATTGCTTGAACTTCATCAATCCGTTAAAACATCCAAATGCAACAATAGTGACTTTTATAGTTGAACTCGGTATCTTGTTCTCATAAACTGCTAAATGGTGAATACCACTCTTGTCAACGAAAACTGATTGAACAAACTCCTTCGGATTGTGAACCTCATCCTTTTTGTTGTCCCAGAATTTGGCATATCCATCACTAGAAACGGTTATTGTATACCTTGGCGTGATTGCTAGTCCTAGAATATCTGACTTGTGTGCCTGTGATGCACTCACTGTTGTTATATACTGCTTACCCATTGCTTGGATGTATGTTCGTGGTGGTTGTAATGCTTCACCGCCAGAATTTTTCAGAAGGAAGAAAAATTCCAGTGCAATTAAGAACCATCCCTTTGCTAGCCACACGTACACACGCACACACACGTACACACAATCACAACAAAAGTTAATCTTCCACAACATGTCGGACGAGTTGATATCGCTGATCACCAAACAATTGATCTTTCAACATAGTTTTCCTACGAATTTCAATTTTGCTCAAGAGTCTGGCTCAACGATACCTCCCGCATCACCACCTGCAGCGAGTATTCCACACAACAAATTGGTCTGCAGAAACAATTCAGAGTTGTTCTTTGCTCAGGAAAACCTTGTTAGATGCTGCACAATCAACCCAATAACATCAAACTACAAGTTATTGAAAACCCCTAATGCCAATTTTGAAGTTGTTTTTTTGGAGATTAATGAATCAGGCACGTTTTTGGCAATTGTCGGTGATCAAATAATCGATGTTGTTTCATTGCCACCAGTGTTGAACACAAAGCAAAAGTCGATATATATTGAAGAAAGACACTATAGAATTACCGATGTGGGTAAGATTAAGAAGGTGCTTTGGCAGTCCGTTGTTGCCAATGATTCGATGTTGGTGATTCTCAATGAAAATTCAGAAGTGTTTGGGTTTGACTTGAAAAAGTCAGTCAAGGTCCCATCAGTTAAGATTTCTTTTTGTGAAAAGATCAACTCTATTGCTTTTGGATCACGCAGCAAGATCAATGATGCATTGAAATTATATGCATCAACTGATGATCAAATCTTAAGCGTTGATTTTTACAACAGCTCAACAAGGATTGCAGTTTCAGAATCAGCTATAAATGTTGCAATCGATGATTCACAAAATACTATTGAAACTATCAAGGAAAAGTTCCCCGGACAGTCGGTGCTACTCACCCTGGCGAAAACTCAATTAAAAGTGTATGAGTCATTGCATCACCAACTTCTGAACAACTTACGTGAAATGAGAGGTTTATACACTGATGATCCATATGAGTTGTTTATTGTCGAACCAAAATTGACAACAGCAGATTATAACCCTAGAGTAGTGGCACAAATTGGCGCAGATGATTTGGTGTCCTTTGGAGATAATGAACATATTGGTTTACTTGCATCGATCAAGGGCGATACGATTTCATATTTTCTAAATATCCTTGGAAGTGGATTGGTCAAATATGAGGAGCCAAAACAAGTTGGCTATGCCAAACCGAAGAAAGGTTTTGGATTTGTTGACTCGATCGATGAGGCCAATGCTGAAAAGATCTTTTGGGAGCAAGACCTAAACTCATTGGAGTTTCTACAATCGGAGAAACTACCTTTCGATGGAAAAGGATACTTGAAGAACTTGAATGGGTGTGATGATAAATTTGTCGCTGCAATTGACGGAAGCTTGGTGGTTGTCCGTTGCCAATGGGTTCGTGAGCTTTTGGCAGATTTGGAAAACGATAGCATCGACAGCTTGGATAAGATTAAACCCACCTACAATCTTCTCTCTTCTGGAAAGGATCTTCAAGGATTTGCAATTGTTGCAAAATTTGATCTGGAGGTGGGAGTCATTGTGCGTGATAATTTGGAGATTGTAACAATTAATGCTGATGAAGTGCTCGAGCTGGAGGGAGTTGTGGAGCAGTTGAAAATTGATGAAAAACCGTTTGTACCATCGCTTGCTATTTCAGCGGAGCCATTTGCTGAAATTGAATCCAGCCTCAAAACATTGCAAAATTCATATTCCTTGAAAAATGATCCCAATGTGAAGCTCGAACCAACGATTGAAGTGCTTGAAAAGTTGAATAAAGATTCACTAGCAACTAATCAAGCTGTGTTTGGGTATTCTGTATTTGCCATCAAGTTACAATCAAGGACTTTGGCTCAATTAAAATCTTTAAAATTGCAAGTCGAGACATTGAAGAACTTGACCGACAATACCCCTTACAATGATGAGATTGATGATAGAATTGGCAAGTTTTCGCAGAAACAAGAAGAGCTCGATACCCGAATGAAGCATATTCAATCAAAGATCAATGATCAAATGTACAAAGGCAAGAATGTTCCGCTCTCAAAGGAAGAAAAACAGTACTTTGAAGAAATCAATGCCTGGAACAAAACTACGCTTGAATTGATTGATCAGTTAAAGGTTATCAGTGAGGAAGTGGAGGAATGTAAGGAATTGAAACCAACTGTCGAAGGAGAATATGACGAAAAGGTTGTTTTAGAGAATTTGCAACTACAACAAAGAATGAAGAAGTTAATTACATGGTTGAAATTTCAAGGCTCAGAGATACATGATTTAATAGAACGGGTCAGTATCAAAACTTAGATGGAACACTTGGTCACGGATGTGTAGGAGTTGTTGTGTATTAACATTCTGTTTATACTGTGTAGATCTACAACACAGCATAAGCAAAATCAATTTTTCCCCTGTTTTGTTTTTCTCAACAAACAAAAGTCGCCGATATCTTTCCAACAAGAACCCGGCACTGGTCGACCCAAATAGTGACAATGACAGACGTTGCGCCACCTTCAAGCTCTACACCTAACGACTATATACTCAGCTTATCAGACGAGCAAATAGATCATGATCAAAAGATAGGTATCAAAGCCATCCGGTTGTTTTTGCAGAGCAAAACTTCATACGATGTATTACCTGTGAGTTATAGACTAATCGTCTTGGACACATCGTTATTGGTTAAAAAGTCATTGAATATCTTGCTACAGAATAATATTGTTTCTGCTCCATTATGGAACAACAAGACATCTCGATTTGCTGGTTTGTTGACGTCAAGCGATTTTATTAACGTTATTCAATACTATTTCCAATACCCAGAAAAGTTTGAGCTTGTTGATCAGTTAACTTTGGATGGGTTGAGAGATGTCGAAAAGGCCATTGGTGTTGATCAAATAGAAACGGCTTCAATACACCCATTCAAGTCGTTGTACGAAGCATGTGTGAAAATGTTGGAGTCGAAAGCTAGAAGAATCCCCTTGTTGGACACCAATGAAAACGAAGCAAGGGATATAGTTGTCAGTGTGTTGACTCAATACCGTATTTTAAAATTCGTTGCTTTGAACTGTAAAGAGACCAAGATGTTGCTAAAACAAATTCAACACACTGAACTCAACAAACCAAAACAATTGAGCACTTGTACGATGGATACTCCTGTCATTGAAGTGATTCACTTGTTGACTTCATATTCAATCTCGTCTATCCCTATAGTGAATGAAGAAGGTAAATTGATAAATGTTTATGAAACAGTTGACGTGTTGGCCTTGGTCAAGGGGGGCATGTATACTGACTTGGACTTGTCTGTTGGAGAAGCATTGTTGAGGAGATCAGAAGATTTCGAAGGTGTTCACACGTGTACGGTTAATGATAGATTGAGTACTATTATGGACACAATTCGGAAATCAAGGTTGCATAGATTGTTTGTTGTTGATAATGAAGGGAAGTTGATTAATGTGATTACATTGAGCGATATTCTAAACTATATATTGTTTGGAGAAGACCAATAAACGTGAATAAGCTGAAGGTGTCGTTGTAGATTTAATCGTTTTGTGGTTGGTAAAGTTTTCTTTGAATTTGTCGCAAAACTGTGGCAAAATTTTTACTCTATGGATTCAAAAAACATGATACTACTTAAAAAATACAGTTATTAATGTACTTATGAATAGCATGTAGTGCTGAGACGTCTCGGCGTCATCAAAAATATTTCAGTTGCGAAATTCCCCTTGGACAATTGTGCCTTGTGGGCAATTTGTAAAGAAAGACCTTCATTTAGAAACCACCAAAAATGAAGTGAGTGTGACAATAGTGAACTTAAGTCTGGTTGTATGATAATATTGGAATTATCACTATAGCCAATCTTGTACATATCTTTATGCACCCTATTGGACTCGAAACCAAGAGATTTCGATATAATCTCTCTCAATTGATTACAACTCAAATCAAGAACCCTGGGCAGCAGCTCACCGTTGATACAGAAGTGCAACAGAAAGTCCTTAAGTTCATTCCGTGACAAATCCAAATGCTCTATAGACGAGGAGAGTTTTATATCAACGCGAGAAATCTTGTTACCCGCAAGATTCAAAATTCTGAGCTTGGGTAAGTAGTTTATTGCGCCTGGAGCTTTTTTCAAACCCAGTCTTGAAAAGTCAACCTGCTCCAATGACGTGGTTAATGCAAGGTCGACTGGGATTTGGTCGTTTTAGGCAAGACACAAGAACTTCATGTTCGTGCATGAGTCTAACATGAGTTTTTGAACATTTCCCAAATCACAACCTCTCAAATTCAAATACTGCAACCGTGTACCTAATTACAAATATGAATTTATAAGACTACGCCCACGCACTTCAAGTCTTAGATTGACCATCTCCGACGTTAATTTCACATCCAGGTCGTCTTGATACTCCCAAATGTAAAAGCTCCTACTCAACGCTTCAATCTCCATCAATTCACTAATGACATTGATGAAAAGGTCTAGAAAAGGAGCCGGCTATTAGTTAAATTGAGCTCTTTCACTAATTTGGGAAAGTGTGGTTTATATATAATCTTTGTGTCACTGCACAACAAGTTCAATAAACAAGTTCTTCGGAAATTTGACATCTTTAATGGATGTTAAAGAACAATAATCGAGGTCCAAAAGCTCAAGCGAATCAGGAAATCTGAGCAAACAAGTGCTCGGCCCTATTACACAGTGATTCATATAGAGCTCTTTTAAACCGACAAACCTCAAAAAATCCAAGTGCTCGTGACTTAGCATCGTGTGGGACACATCCAAAACATCCAAACAGGACGAGACGCGCTTCAAGATATTACGCTCATGGTATAAGTCTCGGCACACTTTTAGAACCCTCAAAGTTGGTGCTAAATCCATAGCAAAGTACCCATGTCGGTCGGTGTTGATGAGCTCGATACTTTCAAAGGGAAGATACAGTGACAGCGGAGGCAGTTGGAATTCCACAAAGAGCAGCTCTAATGGAGTGGCAGAATGAGACCTGGAAACATCTGAGATGTGTTGAATGAGGGCAACATCTGTTGATTCAACTTTACTTGAACTGAAGCTGATCTTGCTTGTATCAAAGAGTGTTAAACTTTGAAGTACAGAAACCATGAAATTTGAAAACTCTTCACTCTTGCCCTCAAAGTGTAGTAAAAAGTCCTGAGCGAAAGATGTGATCTTAGTAACTCACGTAATTGTTGCTTATTTTCGAAACAGCCCAATCAAGAGTGCCTAGAATGCTGTACTTCAGCGCTCCAATCTTTACTATTGAAGTCAATGAAACTAATTAAATGTTTAAACTCAAAAGTGATTTGTAAGTCATTTGGTATGTGCTCTTGAACACAAAAAAGGTGTAACGCAAATAAATCATCAACTGAAGTCACACGATAACCTGTACTTTATTTATCGTCTAACCATGCAACTTCTGGGACGTATTCATCGTCTAATGAAGCGACTCCCCGATTGTAAAATGTAATCATCAGGTTCTGTTTAATAGCGTAGACGATAGCAACCTTCAAATTCGGATTCGGCAGAGTAAATCTGGTGTCAAATAAGACTCCAATGAGGTTCTCAACTTCTGCATGAGCCACGATCTTTTCCAAAATGTATGGGTAATAAGTTGAGGCTCACTTGCATGTCATGCGAATGTCTCTTAGCACTCATGGGCTGGGCAATTTCTTTCCATTCGAACTTATTCAGCTTGTGTGAGGTTAGGTAAAGAAAGTAGTGGCAGCTTTGTTTTCTGGTCTTTCGTAAATTTCAGGTTCAACTAATCCAAGGGATGAAATGTAGTAGTATCGTTGTTAAAGATATTAAAAAGGGAAGGTAAGACTACACAAAAATAGACTCATTTCGGTTGTATAGTTCCATGCACGTGATTAATATGAGCCTATATTAATATTAAGTAAGCCCATTTTCAGAATGGCTAGCTATGGCTAAATGCTAAAAGAATAATACAAAGCTTTAAAGATAGCTACCTCTTTGATTTTTTGAATCTGAATTAAAACCCATAATTCTGATGATACACTGCACTTTACTTCATATTTATGTGCCCAACTGGACACTATAATCACTTTGTACGATGCTCATCCTAAAAAAAAAAAATAAAATGAAAGAATTAAAAAATTCGACCCCATCTCATCCCGCTTTAAACAATTAAACCTTAGTCATATAACACAACATGGGGAAAGTGCAAAAGAAAAACAGTAAAGGGCGTTTGGATAGATACTACTACCTTGCAAAGGAGAAAGGATATCGTGCTCGTTCCTCGTTCAAAATTATCCAAATAAATGAAAAATTTGGCCATTTTTTAGAAAAGTCAAAAGTTGTCATTGATTTATGTGCTGCACCGGGTTCATGGTGTCAAGTTGCATCGCAGCTATGTCCTGTAAACTCATTGATTATTGGGGTAGATATAGTCCCCATTAAGCCGTTACCTAATTGTATCACGTTCCAAAGTGATATCACCACAGAAGATTGCAGGAGTAAATTGCGTGGTCATATGAAAACTTGGAAAGCTGATACAGTTCTACATGATGGTGCCCCAAACGTTGGTTTAGGGTGGGTACAAGATGCATTTACGCAGTCACAGTTGACTTTACAAGCTTTGAAGTTGGCAGTTGAGAATTTGATAGTGGGGGGTACATTTGTTACCAAGATTTTCAGATCAAGAGACTACAATAATTTGATGTGGGTATTTCAGCAACTATTTGATAAAGTTGAGGCCACGAAGCCACCAAGTTCAAGAAATGTGTCCGCTGAGATTTTTGTTGTTTGTAGAGGTTTCAAGGCACCAAAGAAGTTGGATCCACGACTTTTGGACCCTCGCGAGGTGTTTGAAGAGTTGAACGGCAAGAAGAGTGTCAATAATGAGGAGAAAGTGTTTAATCCTGAGAAAAAGAGAAGACAGAGACAAGGTTATGAGGAAGGAGATTATACATTGTTTCACACTATGCCCATAATGCAATTTATAAAGGAAGATGATCCAATAAATCAACTAGGACAGCTCAACAAGTTTGATATTGATGATAATGACCACGAGTGGAAAATAATAAAAAAGCTAAAGTCTTATAGTGAAGAGTTGAGAGAATGTTTCAAGGATTTGAAAATTCTTGGAAAGAAGGAGTTTAAACATATATTGAGGTTCCGTAAACAGGCTAGAGATTTGTTGGGGATTGATAAGGAGGAAGAGAAGGCAGAGATTGAGGTTGAGGAATTAACTGAGGAACAAAAGATTGATCAAGAATTGAATCAAATGTTGGAGAAGCAAAAGCAAAAAGCAAAAAGAGCTAAAAAGACCGCAAATGAGCTAAAACAGAAGGAGATTGTTAGAAATCAGATGCAAATGGTTACCGATATGAACATTGGTATAGATGCGGCCCAAATTGGTGCTGATTCTTTGTTTAATCTAAAAACAGCTGAGAAATCTGGTCAGTTGAGCAAGCTAGCTGCAGGTAAAAAGGCGATGGTATTTTCAGAGGAAGACCGTGCTAGAGACACTGAGATCCATTACGATGAACAAGAAGCAAACAGCGAAGACGAAATTGATGAGTTGGAAGCGCAATTAGATGACATGTATGAACAATATCAAAACCGCAGAGCTGAAAGAGATGCCAAGTATAAAGCAAAATTGGCAAGAGGAGGTGATGATGAAGCGTGGGATGGTATAGAGTCAGGCGAGGAGGAGGAGGAAGGGGAGGAGAAAGATGAGGAAGATTATGAAATGGAAAGTCTGGATTTTGATGAGGATGATGATGAACATATCAAGTTGATTGCCGAAGGAAAACAAAATGGGGAGCTCACCAAGACTGCAAGAAGCTTTTTCCAATCCGATTCGATATTCAATGAGCTTGACGACGAGGATTTGATTGAGGAGTCGAGACCAAAAGCAGAAAAGATGGCGACTGCGACAATTGCATCAACGAATGGAAAAGTAGACACGCCAGCAGTCGACTTTGACTCAGACTCTGATTCGGATTTTGAGATTGTTCCTAATGCGGCAGATGAAGAAGAACGAGAAGAAGATGATACAGATGACGAGCAATTGTCAAACAAGGAAAGGGTCGATTTGACGACTGCAGAAGCTATGACTTTAGCTCACAAAGTTGCCCTTGGCAAAATGACAAAGAAAGATCTTATTGAGGAGGGAATCAATAGATATTCCTTCCGTGATAAGGAAAATCTCCCCGAGTGGTTCCTTGACGACGAAAATAAACACTCTAAGTTGATCAAACCAATCTCAAAAGAAGCTAGTTTGGCCATCAAGGAAAAACTCAAGCAATTGAATGCCAGACCTATCAAAAAAGTGTTGGAGGCCAAGGGTAGAAAAAAGATGAGAGCATTGCGTCGTTTGGAAAAATTGAAAAAGAAATCGGACTTGATCAACGAAGATAGCTCCAAATCTGAATACGACAAGGCAGCAGAAATCTCCAAGTTGATGCAAAAGGCTAAGAACAGTGGAAAGGATAAACGAAAGAAGATGACAGTTGTTGTTGCCAGAGGATCTAATAGAGGTCTCAGTGGAAGACCAAAGGGTGTCAAAGGTAAGTATAAGATGGTTGATGGTGTTATGAAGAATGAGCAAAGGGCTTTGAAGAGGATAGCAAAGAAGCATAAGAAGTAGAATGGTGTATAGCTATATATCAATGGTAGTGTATTGTGCTCAAAAGTAATCAACAGAAGAAGAAAAAAACGACAGAAAAAAAAAAATAACACCAGTCGTCATCTGCAGGTCAGTTTTCAATCCATTGGGGCCAATTAACGACTACATTGCTCTTGTTAGCGTATTTTGCTATAGTGTAACTGTGTAGCAATATGTCTGAATCTACAACTCCCGAGCCTGGGCATAACACATTGAAACGTAAAAATGAGGATTTGAGTAACGAAGCTGAAGAGCTCGAGAATAATGCAAGTTCACATAACAAAAGGATCGCCCTTGACAACGAACAATCGGAGAAGGGCGAGATGAGCAATGAAACGAAAGAAGTCAAAGAGGTGCTGTTCGATATTGATGAAGAAAAATATGATGGTTTGGAAAGCGACGAGCAAGGTGATGCGCAAGATGAAGATGCGAACAAGGTCGAGCAAAACAAAGAGTCAAGCTCAAATGAAAACGACAAGGACAATGGCGGGCAATATGATGACGAAAAAGGGGAAGCTGGAGAATCAAAACCGGATGTCAATGAGGAATTTTCTAAGGACAACGAAGAAAAGTTTGTTCCAAAAAAAGTACTGCAAGAGGAGGTCGAAAAGTTTTTAGAGGAAGCGGCACTTTTGTCCAAGTTGGGTCAGCCAGCAACAACTCCTGCAACAGCTCCTGCGCCCGGACCGGCATTAGCACTGGCACTGGCGCTAGATCAGCACCCACAACAGCATCACGAAGAATCGATCGAGGCAACCTCCAACCCCACGTCAAGTCTCCAAGATTTTGAACTGGATCCATCGTACGTATCGTTTAGAATGTACTGCCCGGTAAAAGAAGCCAGCACAGTTGTTGGCAAGGGAGGAGCTAAAATCAACCACTTGAGGGAAAAGGCCCAAGTAAAAATACAGATTAGTGAAAATTTAAAAGACGTGCCAGAAAGAATTATAACCGTCAAGGGAACAGCAGAAAATGTTGCGAAAGCGTTTGGACTCATTGTTAGAACAATATTGGGAGAACCGGAAGATGAACCTGCTAATCTAAACAGTCAGCAATACAATTTAAAATTATTGATTCCAAATGTAATTATTGGTCACATAATTGGCAAGCAAGGATTAAAGTTTAGGGAAATTGAAGAAAATTCCGCTGCAAAATTGAAAGCTGCCGAGCTGCCATTACCACACTCCACAGACCGTGTTCTTAGTGTATTGGGTGTGGCTGATGCCATTCATATTGCTGTCTACTTCATTGGTGAAGTTGTAATTGAACACAAAGATGTATTGAAGAGAGGTAAGGTTATTTTGTACAATCCTGCGAACCATAAACATGATGAGGGCCAGCATGGGGGGCAATCGCATCAACACCAGCACCAGCACCAGCATCAGCAACAGAATCAGCTGCATCATCTTTCTCATCATCAGTATCAGCAAGGCTTTTCTGATTTCCCTCAAACTAGTGTACCTGGAAACCAATTTGGTAGCCCAATTGGATACCAAAAGCCATTTGGGCAGGATGGTCCCCATCAGCCTCAACCACATCAGCCATACAACTTTTCATCGATGTTTCAACCCTCCGTTGCACCTCAGCAACAGTACGGAATGCCACAACAGATGGCCCCACCACCACCCGTCTCACAGGGCGTCCCTCCACAAACTCAATATACTGATGAGTACAATAACACAATGATTGGAGAAGTGATTATAAAGGAACCTGTCTTTTCCGGTGACAAATACAACCAGGATATTTTCGTAGCCAACTCGCTGATTGGGTCAGTTATTGGTAAAGGTGGAAATAATATTAAACATATTAGAGAAAACAGTGGGTGCACATACGTCAGAATTGAACCTGATAGAGGGCAATCGATTATGTTAGGAGGCGGTAGAGGTTTGACCAATATCAGAAGGCTAACCTTGACTGGATCTTTGGAATCTTTTCAAAAGGCAATTTATTTGATCAATCAAAGAATAAATACTGATAGACAGAGGAATTCAAGATGAAGTGTATAGATAATACAGTTTGTAAAAGTATAAGTCATGAATTCTTTATCTATAAACTCTAAAAATGTTTAACCCCTAAACTTGTTAAAAGCATGGTGAATCCGCTGAATAAACCCTCTCCAAGTACCAACCCACTACTGAAAATAATCATACTCGTTTTGCCTCTATTACTGATATTGTGCCAATTGTATGCAATCAAACCTCCAATGAATCTAGCAAGGGTGAAATTGGGTGTGTTGTAGATGCCGACGCCAACCGCAACTCCATTTGGGAGGTATACCAAATATGGGTAATACTTTGAAGTTGGTGGCATTGTATTTTTCAAGAGTGAAATCAAAGCAAATATAACGCCAAAAATGATGGCAAACTCCATTGCTTTAGGTGGGAGCCCTTCACCAGTAACTAGACGAGAACAATCGATCCAAATAACAGCTGTTGGGATTCGAAAAGTTTCATTGGGAATTGTGTACACTGCCATGTATATCTGGTACATTATGGAGCTTAGAAACACGGAAAATATAGTACCTATGATTTGAGCAATGAATTGAGCTTTTGGCGAAGCACCAATCAAATGTCCAGTTTTGAGGTCTTGCATGAGATCCCCCGCTTGTTGCGCACCCGCCTCCGCCACACCACCTGAAATCAAGTTGATCAATATCTTTGCTGGATGGTTCGATGGAATAATGAATGCGAATATGAGTTGTGACAATTTGCCAATGCCACTCACGGGGTTGATATCGGACACACCTAATGTTCTTGTGGCAAGGACACTAAATAGCATGGCAAGGATAATTGCAGTAATGGAAGCGTAAATAGGAATGAGCTTGCCAAATATTATGCGCATGGTCACAACGCATAAGATTGTTGATAATAAAGTACCAATCAAGGCAACTTTGTTTGATACAAGAAACTGTTTTGGTATTTCAAGTGGTCCACAATGAGGAGTAAGTTCACTGGTGCCCCCTCCTACCCCTTCATCCAGCTCCTCCAAGAGCGATTGCTGTAATTCCAATGTTTGTGTGTACGACTCTTGTCGGCTCCTATAGTCTATTATAAAATCTTGCACAGATTTTACGCTCAATACAATAAAAGACACCAAAGAGTCAGCAACCATGATACTCAAACTAACCCAGAGGATCCACCCCTGTCCACCCGATACCCAATCATCGATAGGACCTGGTGCCCACTTCATGTATTTTGACAATGGAGCTAAGATACCCCAACCTAGTATAGCACCAAACAACATGTATGACACGGTTGGTAGACCCATAATGATTCCTTGGCCAATATATGCTGGTGAAGGCTGGAAGTCCCACAAGTATTGTTTTGACGCCGACGTGCCAAAAATTGGAACTTTTTTCAAGATGGGGAAAAAGAACGATAGTATTGTGTAAAAAGATGACACTAGAAAAGTGTATGTCAAAGACTTCATGTTGGAGTTGTAATCTGTAGATTCAATGAGCTGGGTTGCAGAGGTTTGTTGTTGCAATGGTGACTCATTTTGGCTCTTGGTATGGTCTTCCTCTTCTTCGCTATCACTTTCATAAATTTCAGTTCCATGCAAGACCGAGATAAGAGTTGCTGTTGCGCTCCCTGAAGGAAATGGCAATTTCTCCTTGACAATGACTTGTTTACGCAATGGAATTGCAAAGAATACCCCAAAAAGTCCTAATCCCATTGACCATATTATAAGCTCCTTTGTGGAAAATGTAATTCGCCTTCCTAAACCTGATTCGTCACTGGTCATAAACTTTTCAATGGCAGGTATGATCCCAACAAACCCATAACATAGTGGCCCAGTGCCTACTGCCACTGCGATACTTTGTATATATACATTCTCCACATCAGTAAAGCTTTGGGACATTGGTGTAAGCTTAAACACAGCAAATCCTAGTAATGCTGCTGGCAACGACATCATTGATACCCAACCTGTTTGTAAACCAAATTGAAAATTCGAGATGAGAATAACCGATCCAATTAGTAATCCAACTATGGTTGCCCTAAGTGTGACTTGTGGTAGTCCTAGTTTGGCCAAGTATCCAGCCCGCGAAGGCAGTTCGTGCATGGTGGTGGGTTCTGTGGGCATGTTAGAGTAGAGTTACCGGACTGGAATTGTGCAGTTGTCGTGATAAAGTTGATAAACGGCTAATCTCGCTCTAATACAGAAGAGAGGAAATCTTTTTGCTTTCTCCGCGAAAATCTCAACGCGAATGCTTATCAATCGAGACCATTGTTGATAGGGGGAAGTACAAGAGTCAGAGCATTGGAAATCAAACGTGAGATATCTGATTGAGATTCCTCATTGGTTGCAATACATACCTTATACCGATTTCTGTTTTTTGGTAAGGCGACTTCGATGTCATATTCTTTCCTTTTTAGGAATTGTTTTACGAAACTACCTTCGTTTTTGTCACGTGCAACTGATTATTTGTCTTAAGGGGTCCAACTATCATGCTTGACTTGTAACAATACCTTTTCACAGTTTATGACCACATCCACAATCACTAGTTGTCGGGATAGTCAAACAGTAGCTCCTGGTCATGCACACAGTGCAGCTGAACCCGCTTTTTCCCATGTAAAACTTATGGCAACCCCCCATTTGACGATCATAACCAACGTTTTCGTTTTTGTGATCAGTGCTCACAATCAAGGGGTTCAACAATGTAACGTCCCGTTGATTTGAGTTTCTAAAACCCAAAGAGGCGCTTGAATTGAGCTCGAAAGTAAAGGACCTATGAGTGGACAACTGTCATGTAAAGGGATCGTTTGCTAATTTCACCTAACTTGAAATACTTTTCTTTGCGCCAGCTAATTCAGAGTAGGCGAAAATTCTCAAACTTGCTGAGTTCCCCAAATTATTGAAGAGCCATACTTTGCGCGATTGCCAACACACCAAAAGAATTAGGAAAACGGGTTTGATAAAAAAGTAGATGAGTATCATGAGCTTGAGCATATATCGCTTGAGTTTTTGGCGTGTGATCATCTTTGGTCCTTGAGCAATGTTCTTTGGCTCATCATCGGTCCCGAAACTAAAAGCGTGGAGTTGTAGGGAGAAGACCTGAACGTTGCGGTCATCAATGAATTTGTATAATTAATGGGGAGTTTCTTCAGAGAACGACGTACCTGATTGAATTTGGTCATGTATGAAGGGTATATGACACGCCGACTTCGTTTATTTCCATTGCAGAAATAGGAGATTCGAGAAACGGGCGGTTATGGGTGTTTTTTTCACTTGAAATATCCATCCTCGTGGAGAATTTTGAATTTGGCTCTTAATGAACTCTGAATTTTGATAGGGTCGCTTTGAAAGTTCTCCCCTGGGGTTGGAAGAATTGGACTTGCTGCGAAATTAGTTGATAGATCGAGATACGTCAGATGCAGATTTCTCTAGATTTGAAAATTCAAAGAAGCTCGATTTGGGGGCCTGTCGTTTAAAACGTATTAGTCATTGTCGATCCCCTCATTCGCTTGAGCAGTTGAAGCCTTGAGGACCAATCAGATCCATCTCTCGACGATGTTGTTTTTCCTCGAACCCTTAAAGTCTTGAGTTTAAGTGACGGAGACTTGAAGCATATGCGCAATCCTTTGATTCCACATCTTCTCAAGGAACTCAACATTTAAGATAATGAAATTGAAAAGCTAAATCTTCCAGGAAATAAGTATGAAGAGCCATTCGAGGTTAAGGTCTTCAAAACTGGTATATCAGAGTCGAGAGCCTATTGGTTTGTAAGAATTAAAAGAGTATTTTCAAAACCCGAAGTTGCGTGGTCTAATATACCCCGTGTTCTGCACCAATTGTATATGGGATAGTGCACCCCTAGAAGAAGTATGTGGTTTGATAGTAGCTTAATAGTAACTTGGGGGTTTTGCCCATGGTGAGTTGTGACTCAAGCAAACTTGCAGCTTTGCGATTTACATCTAACTCGGTTTTGAAGAGGATTGTTGCGTCAAGTTGCGATTTAAAAAGTTTGGATTTTGATTTGCGGCAATTGGTAGAGGAAGTTGACTTATTAAAAAACGAGTTATTTAATCTTTACGAGCAAGTTTGTCATTTGGAGCATTTACGTGTTTTGAATCTTGCTGATAATCAAATCGCCAACGTTGAGTTTGAGTTTTTACAAAATTCACTTGGGGTGTTGGATCTTTCATCGAATAAGTGAAAGGAATTCAGTTTCTTTCCCAGCAGATGGAACCAAACTTAAACTCGTTGATCTATCTGCAAACTGCTTGAAGAACCTCTCGATGGCTTCAATTGGGCATACAGGAAGAACTACACACAACGTATAGTACAGCCTTGATCTCACTGGAAACAAAGACATATCAGAGGGGGATATATCATCATAGAAGTCTGAATTACCACCATCAGTTAATCGTTTATTGCTGAATAGGGTTTCTGTTAAGCATGCATATAAAGACGAGTATCATGCTATCAACGCACTTGATGGAAATTTGATATTTAGAAAGAGGTGTCCTAAAAAACCTGACAACTTTTGGGATCAATTTGCAACCATCGACTGGAACCATGTAGATGGTTGAGATGATGATGAACTGGATTTGGAAGAGAAATCCGATGATGAGGGCTCAGAGATCGTGATGAATCTGCTAAGTTTGAATCTGGAATTGATCACGAAGCATTACCTGAGGAGCAAAATAGGCTCATTAATGAAAGCAGTCGGCAATTAGACGAAGCTCTCTTCGCAAGTACAAAGGCTTACTTTTGTTGAACTTGTGTAACTTGTGTAACTTGTGTTAGAGTTATCAATGGAAGAAATAATCAGGATCATAGTTGAAAGTTCAAGAGAACGTCGCAATGCCAATAGAAACCAAGACGAATATTGGGATGAGTATTCAATTTGAGAAGAGTATAAGAACAATTTATTTTATTATTTATTTAGTATGTATCTATTCACATTGACGTAGTTTGATATCTCTTCCAAAGAATCGATAAGCGTTTCAGAGTGGGCATTTAGGACACTTCTAGACCTTCGGTAACCGTTTTCATAACGTCGAAGGAAATTAAGAGACTTCGTTTTCGATAATCATCATGGGGACGTCGCAGTGTGATGGCTGAGCATGTAATTCGTACAGGTTTTGGGTGTGCCACTATATTCTGTTCGTCTACAACTCCCAAGCCTTGATCTCATCGACATCTCTATCATTCTCTTCCAAGTAGCCAACATCAATGTCGTTTATACTAGCATCATTGCAAAGAATACACTCTTTGCATAACATGTCGTCGATCTCTCGCTTTATCTCTTGCTGGTTTTTATCTTTGTTTTTGACGAAACTTTGATACAATTTTTTGAAATTATAGTTTCCTTTTGACTTGAGATTGTATCGTACCAAACACTCTTTGTGGAATCCATGTTGGCAGTTGTCGAAAAAGATAAACTTTTTTGTTGCTAATAAGTTGTGGCATAGATAACAAGTGGATCCTGGTTTGATCACAGAGTAATGCTCTGACCTCTTTTGTGTCTCGTCTTGAGCTTCTTGTTTCAAAGTGATAAGCAAGGAATGGTTCTCTTGTATCCTCATATTTATATCCTGTAAGCTTCTCTTGTACTCATTAAGTGAGTCAACAATTTCATCTTTGAAATTGTTGATCATGACCGTTTCGGGAAAGAGTGGAAGCAAGTCTTTTAATCCAAGGGGTGAATTCTTTTGTATATACGACAATGTAGCATTCAACTTGTTGGCGGAGTTGTCAATTTCCTCGAGTCCCACTTGCTTACCCTCGCATGTGCGATGAATAAGATGTCTTGCAAATGTTAACCACAAATGTCTTCTTGTGTTGTAGCTCTCCTTTTCCAACTTGTTATTGTCCTCAACTCTGTCGCCATCCTCAGTAATCTCTTCGTATTTGCTTAGCACGAGCTCTCCTAATTCGATAGCGTTGTTGTTTAGTGAGACCTCCAAAGCTTGTTCGAATAATCCCATATCAATGTAGATTAAAACCGCGGGATGTACTTTGTGGTGGAGCAAACACAACCTTTGGATAAAATTTTGGTCGTATGCAGTCTCATGGTTGATGAATTTGATAATAAAGTGGCTAGCGTCCTCGTGATGAGTGATTAGTAGGGACAAATAGTAGTTGTTCCACTGTTTACTCTTGTAGCCCTTGTCGTGTACCTTCATCAAGAGTTTGATGGCAGCATTTCGGTTCAAAGGGAGGTTGTGGTGTTTTTTGCAGTATGATAACACAGCCGGGAGTAGTTTGTCATAATTCAAATCAAACTTGAGCCATGTCTCGATGATCTTGGGATAGTTTAACAAGAAAGTGGTGGAGGTTCCATAAACTTCATCCACATCCCTTGAGTAAAGTTTGATGAGGGCTTTTTCAGCAAGTGGCCAGTTCTTATCTGCCATCTGATGATTTAAAACAAAATGATAATCCTCAATTGTTTCGGCATAAAAAAGAGCTCTCTCTCCGCTCAATATATTGTAAATGGATCGGTCTAGCAGTTTGTGGTTCTTTTTCACAAACTCGTAAAACCGCTCATCATTTGCTCTGATCATCAACTCGATTATCCAAGTAGATAGCACAATCGCTCTAACCTTATTCTTTCTGTTTATGCCAAATTTAACCAACAAGTAATCAATCAACAAACTGACGGCATTCGACAGGTGCAACATTAGGCACACTTTTTCAAATGGTTCCGTCAGTCTCGCTAATATTCCGATACCTTTCTTCTGCAAGTTTACTAGCTCCTTGTTTTTCAGTTCAAGTCCAAAGCCTCCTCTTTGCAAATAGTCATACCCTTGTTTGATCAATACCAAATCTCTTTTGAAAAAATTTTCCTCACTGTCCTCAAGACAATTAAGAGCCTCCTCAAATTTGTTCATCTTGTAGTAATCGTACCAAACTAAACTGCTTTCATTAGAAATGATAATCTCGTAAATGGAGTTTTTTGTGTATATCCAATACGAACTGGCGTCACTTGCGATTCCCTGTATTTGTTCCTCCATGTCCAATATCTTTGATTCCTGGTTAAGTTTGTTGTATATAACGACCTGCTTGTCGTGGTATCCAATTAGATGATGTGGTGTCAAAATTATGTCATCTATTGCATCATTCAATGTGGTAAACTGTATCTCATCATCATTGGTGGCGACTTCATTACCGATGTATATATACTTGTTGTTGCTAGTTGACAACAACCACTTATCACTAATGCCTATGTTCTTCACAACCGGTGGAGTTTTAAACACTTTAGACAATTCTGAAAATGAGGTGTCAAAACAAGACCAGGTGTAGATTGCATCTTTAGCAATAATGTTGATCAATGACTGATTTTCTGTGATTGCAATACCACGTACTTGTGATTCAATGGTGTGTACGTGTTTTAAATGCTGAATATCATTCTTTTTGGTATCATCGTGTGGCTTTATAGCTGCTAGGTATACGTGTCCCGCACTTGTCGCCATTACAACCGTATTTGACGATGTAAAAGCAAGCGTCTCAATGTCCAACCCCTTGAACTTTGGTAGCGACCTGAAAGACTTGTAGGATTTGTACAAGTAGAAGTAATGCTGGTCGATCCTTATAATGAGATTCTGTGCTGTGGAATCCACCCATGTGGCAAAAGACCCACCTTTTTGAGGTATACTGTATTTCATCAACTTTGACGGATTATCCAAGTCTATCTTGTACATAATCTCTCCAACGAATAGAAACATCTGGCTATCAGCCACGAGAAGTTTGTTCAATGCATGGTGCAAGTCAAATTGTAATTGAACTGGCTTGATTTCAAACAGGGGCTTTTGTAAATTGTTGTAAATGGAGATTTGCTGCTGGTCTAAGGAGTGAGCAGTGTACGTGGAGGGAGTGATGGACCCATTCACAGATGGAGCAAGCTTCTCCATACGTCTTGATCCGTTCATTGGATAAAGCAGTTAGTGGTGGTGTCTCCACTGATGTCAAGAAATTTCGAGCTACCAAATTGTGAAGTATGCATAATATACGAAGATCGTTTGTAGTGTAACACGAGAGATGATTGTTTTTCAACTGATTGCTGATGACCTACTCAAATGATATGTTTAGAGGAGCGTGGCGGGCTGTGGCGGGCTATGGTGGGCTAGCAGATTCGATCTTGGCGGTGCTGATCGTTTGAACTGTTAAAGCGTGACCAAAAAAACATGGACGGACCATTGTTGTGCCACAATTTGTTGGAGAGAATAACTATGGGGTGAAGCAAATCCTTCTGTACACAATTCTACTCTCTTGGCATGGCTTCCCCTTGCATCTCTACGCAGCACACGTGGCACAATTCATCACACATCTTCGAGACCTTCGAGACCTGTTCGTTCCCCCTTTTCTTGAATTCTGGGCCAGCGCCTCCAACTCATTTTCAATTTTTGCCTCGAAAAAAAAAAAAATAAACTGCCGAACCTAAGCTTGCTATCAATCAAGCAAAACACCAATATGAACGTATTGAAGTTACAAAAGAAGTATCCTGTATTGGAACAGTCTGATCTTTTCAATATAATTGAAGATTTCAGGGCAATTGACTTGGAAGACAAAGGTTGGGTTGAAAAGAAGGATGTTATCAACAGTGTCAGCAAACAGGGACAATACTCCTATGACGAAACAAGAGAAACATTGAAACACGTTGATGTTGATGCATCGGGTCATGTCGAATTGGATGACTATGTTGCATTGATTGCCAAGTTGAAGGAATCGAAGGGAGAGGGAGTCTCCACTTCACTGGCCCCGCAATTGAACAAAAAGGCAGCTCCACCCATCCCCAGTGCCAATTCAAAAAACAAGACTTACATCGAAGGAAAAACTTCAGGAACTACCCACACAATCAATGACGAGGAGCGTACTGAATTTACCAGACACATCAACTCGGTATTGTCTGGGGATTCTGAAGTTGGAGATAGGTTACCTTTTGATACAGAAACGTTTCAAGTTTTTGATGAGTGCAGAGATGGATTGGTATTGTGTAAATTGATCAACGACTCTGTGCCTGACACTATTGACACAAGAGTTTTGAACTTGCCCAAGGGGAAAAAGCAATTGAACAATTTCCAAATGTCGGAAAATGCAAACATTGTTATCAACTCTGCTAAGGCAATTGGTTGTGTTGTGGTGAATGTTCATTCAGAGGATATAATTGATGGTAAGGAGCATTTGATATTGGGGTTAATTTGGCAAATTATTAGAAGAGGATTGTTGAGTAAAGTTGATATCAAATACCATCCCGAATTGTATCGTTTGTTGGAGGATGACGAAACTTTGGAACAATTTTTAAGACTTCCACCTGAGCAAATCCTTTTACGTTGGTTCAATTATCATTTAAAGAATGCTGGAACCAACAAGCGAGTTTCCAATTTTGGTAAAGACGTTAGTGATGGTGAAGCATACACCTACTTGTTGAATCAATTGAAACCCGATGTTTGTGACTTGTCACCTTTGAAAACTAACGATCTACTTACCCGTGCTGAACAAGTTTTGGACAATGCGGACAAGATTGATTGTCGTAAATACTTGACACCAAAGTCATTATGTTCGGGAAACCCAAAGTTGAACTTGGCATTCGTGGCCAACTTGTTCAATACACACCCTGGTTTGCAACCAATTGAGGAACACGAGAAAGTCGAGATTGAAGAGTTTGATGCTGAAGGTGAACGTGAAGCCAGAGTGTTTACATTGTGGCTTAACTCTTTGGATGTAGATCCCCCAGTTGTATCTTTGTTTGAGGATTTGAAAGATGGATTGATCTTGTTGCAAGCTTTCGACAAGGTATTACCGGGAAGTGTTTCATTCAAACACGTAAACAAAAAACCTGCCAATGGAGAAGTTTCTCGTTTCAAGGCGTTGGAAAATACAAACTATGCGGTCGAAATAGGGAAAGCCAATGGGTTTTCGCTTGTTGGTATAGAAGGATCTGACATTGTTGATGGAAACAGATTGTTGGACTTGGGTCTTGTTTGGCAATTGATGAGAAGAAATATTGTCAATACCTTGGCAGAGTTGGGCAAAGGTGGTCAATTGTCTGATGCAGATATATTGAAATGGGCCAACCTGCAGGTCACTAAAGGCAACAAGTCATCACAAATTAGATCCTTTAAAGATGCCTCTTTGTCAACTGCGGTATTCTTGTTGGATGTATTGAACGGTATGGCACCGGGCTATGTTGATTACGACTTGGTGTATGAAGGGAAAACCGAAGAGGAAAGGTATGCCAATGCCAAGTTGGCAATTTCGATTGCTAGGAAATTGGGTGCTTTAATTTGGTTGGTTCCTGAGGATATAAATGAGGTTAGAAGCAGGTTGATTTTATCCTTTGTAGGAAGTTTGATGGCTGTGGAGAGTAAGTAAAGTAAAGAAATTGTATGTGCGATTGTATAAGCTCCTAATTTTTTTTTTTTTTGTTTTTTTTTTTTATCGCGTAAATCAACTTCAAACAACCAAACCAACCAATGATGAACTTCCTTAGAAAACGGAGGTCCTCTAACTCATCAGAGGACTCGATTGAGGAATCTCAGATCAAAAAGTCACGCAAACCACCAAATACCGCTTTCCGTCAGCAGAGATTGAAAGCGTGGCAGCCATTGCTCACTCCCAAATCAGTGATACCATTTCTTGTTTTGTTGGCTGTGATTTTTGCTCCTTTGGGGATAGCCATCATATATACTACTTATAATGTACAAGAGGTGAATATTGACTATTCGCATTGTGGTGATCAAACAGATAGTTTTACGTCGATTCCTGGAAAGTATACTGGCTTCCACTTTAAACAGAGTACTAAGCCAGAGTTTGAATGGAAAGTGGATGGTTCGCGATGTGTCATTCAGTTTAATGTCCCCGACTTGAAGCCCCCGCTTTACTTGTACTACAAATTGACCAATTTTTACCAAAATCATAGAAAATATGTGGAAAGTTATGACTTGGATCAATTAGCAGGTAAGGCTTTATCAAGTGATGATGTTACAGATAGTTGCAAACCTTTGAAACATAGACAATACAACGGAGAACAGAAACTCATTTATCCATGCGGATTGATTGCAAATTCCTATTTCAACGATACAATTTCATCGCCGGTTTTATTGAATGCACGTAATGGAGAAAATAACCAAACATACACATTCACCGACCAAGACATTTCATGGTCCTCTGATCGCAAACACAAGTTCAAAAAGACAAAGTACAAACCGGAAGATGTTGTGCCTCCACCAAATTGGGACAAGCAGTATCCTGATGGTTACACCGAAGAGAATATGCCGGATCTACTGCAAATGGAGCATCTACAAAACTGGATGCGCACGGCAGCACTACCCAACTTTTATAAGCTTTATGGGAAGAACACTACGTCAACCATGCCGTCAGGTACTTATCAAATTACGGTTGACTTGAACTACCCGGTGGAGATTTTTGGCGGTAGCAAGAGTATTGTCATCACCACTAACTCAATTTTTGGTGGCAGAAATGTCAGTTTGGGTGTGGTATATATCATTGTCGCTGTGGTATCTCTTGTACTAGGTATCGGGTTCTTGTTGCAATTCTTGATCAAACCAAGGCGAGTGGGTCATGACTACTTGCAACAAAACTACCGAGACCAATTGTAGGAGTGAGTAGTTTATTTGTTTTGTTTGTAGAAACGCAGTAAGGAGAAAAAAAAAAAACATGAAAATTGAACGTTGGTTTTTACTTCTGTAAAGGCAAGAAATGAATGTCAATCCACACCTATACAACTCATCACCGCAGGTTACGCAGATGCAATTACTACAACGGCAACAGCTACTACAGGAACAGGGTACTCCGTTGTCTCAGCAGCAGCATTTGACGAATGGGACTGGATTGAGTGCTAACCCAGTGTTACAGCAATTGCAGCTTCAACAGATGCAACAGCAGCAACAACAGCAGCAGCAACAACAGCAGCAACAGCAACAACATCAACAACAACCGATTCCCATAATCAAAGAAGTTTGGTCACACAATCTCGAATACGAGTTTAATAACTTGCGCAAGTTTATCAACGATAAAAGTGCGATAATATACGCCGCCATTCACCAAGAGACGCCCGGTATAGTTGCAAGGGCTATAGGATCCTTTAAAACAAGCACCGATTACCATTTCCAAACGATTAGATGTAACTCTGATTTGTTAAATCTAATACAATTTAGCATCTGTTTTAGTAAAGGTGGTGGGAACCCAGTGATTTGGCAGTTTAATTTTGCATACGATTTGAGCAGGGAGATGTACAGTGAGGAGCATTTAGCCATGTTGGCTCAACAGTCGTCGGTTAACTTTCAAGCACACATGTCTCGTGGAATAAAGCATTTTGAGTTTGCTGAGTTGTTGATTGATAGTGGATTGCTTTTAGATAAGTCAATAAATTGGGTCTCCTACCATGCTGGGTATGATTTGGGCTTTCTTATCAGCATGTTGATGAATGATAGTCTTCCGGTGGATGAGGAAGAGTTTCATTGGTGGTGTGACAAATATTTTCCAAATTTTTTCGATTTGAAATACATTGGTAACCAAGTTTTGGGGTCGGATGAAAAGATGAATAAGCCATCTATCGAGTACTTGGCTGAGGAGTTGCACTTGTTGCCGATTTCACCCAGCATTCGTCAGTTGTTTGGTAATGCGGCTCAACATCCTACATCGACTTTACACGCATACTTATCCATGGAGTGTTTTAAAGAGTTGATGAGACAATCGGTAGACCCAACAAGGTTCAAGGGGTATATATGGGGACTAGCGAAGGAATAGATTAAAAACGTATTCATTGTGTCACGTGCAAGTAAATTTGTCTCTCTCATTTTTTATCTCATCGCGATAATTTTTTCTGTAGCCTAGACCAACCTATTCTACATCAGCAATGGGGACTCAAAAGAAGGAAAAACAAAGGAGAATCAGACAGAATGATACCAAGGACGGTAATCTTCGTGTCAAAGGTGAGAACTTTTACCGCGATGCCAAAAAGGTCAAGAAACTTAGTATGTACAAGCAAGGAAGAGCAGTTCGTAATGCCAAGGGAGACATTATCAAAGCAGCCGATCTTCAGAGCACCGATGTTCCTACCGCAAGGGTTGACCCCAATAGGAAATGGTTTGGGAATACTAGGGTTATAGCGCAGGATGCATTATCGCATTTTAGAGAGGCTATGGGGGATAAGAAAGACGATTCATATCAGGTGCTCTTGAAGAGAAATAAGCTTCCCATGTCTTTACTTGATCAAGACAAAACGGAGAGCCCTACTGCCAAGATTGTTGAGACTGAGTCATTTGCATCTACATTTGGGCCAAAGCAGCAACGTAAAAAGCCAAGAATTGCAGCATCGTCGTTGGAAGATTTAATGACCGCGGCAGAGAATGATTCAACTACTTATGAGGAGAAGATTGAACTTGATCAGACCATGGGATTAATGGGAGACTCGATTTTGGATAAAGATGACTTTACCCAGGAGGCAAAGGAAGCCATCTTTCACAAAGGACAGAGTAAAAGAATCTGGAATGAGTTGTATAAAGTTATTGACTCAAGTGATGTCATTTTGCAAGTTTTAGATGCTAGGAACCCCTTGGGCACCAGATGTGAAAGAATTGAGAAATATATCAAACAAGAATGTCCGCATAAACATCTTGTATTTGTGGTTAACAAGACGGATTTGGTACCCACATGGGTTGCAGTATGTATATCAGAAAAGAGAAATCGCCTTTCAGCAACTTACTAACATCTTTTTTAGGCCGCCTGGATGAAGCACTTGTCTAGTTCATACCCAACGATTGCATTTCATGCATCGATAAAAAACAGTTTTGGGAAGGGATCATTGATCTCGCTACTTCGGCAATTTGCAACCTTGCATAAGGACAGAAAATCAATCAATGTTGGTGTCATTGGGTTCCCAAATACTGGAAAGAGTTCTATAATCAACACCATTGTCGGGAAAAAGGCATGCATTGTAGCTCCAATCCCGGGTGCAACGAAAGTATGGCAATATGTCAAGGTCACTTCATCGATAAATATCATTGATTCTCCAGGAGTCGTACCGTCAGAATCAGGTGACTCCGATGCCGATCTTTTGCTACGTGGTGTAGTTAGAGTTGAAAAAGTCAAGGCCCCAGAACAGTACTTGTCAGAGGTTTTAAAGATTGTTCCTAAAAAGTACATTGCCAGAACCTATGGACTCAAGGAATCAGAATGTGGAGAAAACTTGTTGGAAACACTTGCAGTGAAAAGTGGTCGTTTATTGAAAGGTGGTGAGGCAGATGAAAGTTCTGTGGCCAGAAAGATTATCGAAGATTTTATTCGTGGTAAACTTCCTTGGTTTTTAGAACCGCCACAGGATGAAGAAGTTCGTACTGGTGAGGATAAGAAAGCCGGGTATAAAAAGAGGAAAGCTGAGGATTGATAATTTACTTGTTGTTATTTAGACACCTACCGCTACTTCTAATTCTTTGTAGCGTTGTTTTCACCTCTTGACTGATATCTATCTTGTCCAACTCAGATGTGTCAGAGTTGATGTCAATTGCATTTAACCGTGCTAGCAACTCTTTTTCAAGATTTGTCTGATTGGATTCTAAAATGTTTTCTTCTAGAGCGACATTGTTTATATCTTGTATGTCCTCACTCTTCACCCCAAAGTCATCAGCAGTTGTATCTCCAAGCAAACCCTCATTCATCTTTTCCCAATCTTTTTCTAGTTCGTCTCGTTGTGAATTCTTTGCTTCTAGGTAATCCTTGAATAGTTTTCGTTTAGCCAATGTAGCGTTGATTTTAGCATGCAATTGTTGTTTCAACAACGGGGTGACATTTTCAATTTCAATATCTAGCATAACCGCTTGTTGATTTTCAAATTTTAACCTTACTAAATTAAGAAACCTTTCGATCCAAAGAATTAGTTTGTAGAATATCTTTTCATCGTCGTTGACGTAAACATCACGAATGAAGTTCCAAATCACTTCTTCGTGATTGTCAAGCACCGTTTTAATTCGTTGGTAGATCTCAGTAGAGTTGAGATGATCACTGCGCTGGATCGATGATAGTGTTTTTAACATACCGTTGTTCAAACCTTCAAGAGCAGAAAATGCAATGTGAACCTTTGCTTTGGCAAACACTTTAATCAATGGGGTGTAGAAATAGTCCACTGTGCTCTTGATCAAATTTATGAGCTCTGGCTGCCTCCAAAGCTCTTTAAATAGGAGCTTATCGCGGGTGCGTATTTGAAGGAGCCAATATTGTCTCAAGTTGAGGTATAGTGTTGTGTCCTCTTCCCCTTTGAAAGATGCCACAATGGCATTTAACCTGACATCAGCAGGCGGAGAAATCAAGCTTGTAGACAATGTTGTAAGCACCAAGTTTTCCCCTGGTTCTTGTCTAATCTTTTCCATCTCCTCGTTTGGTAAATTCACATACTTGTCAATCCTCTCCATGTAAAGCTCATACCCAGTTAGTTTCTCTTTCAATGTGTATAATTCTTTTCCGAATCCATTCAAATCCTCATTCAACAACATGATAAGAATCAAGGAAAACAAGTTTCTAGCACCTGTGTTTTTCGAGTCTTCCGCCAATTGTCTGTTCCAAGTGGGTAATCGAGGAATGTTTACAAATAGCAAATCAATAATTCGCGACACCATCTTCATTGGGTTTGTGAATCGTAGGATAGCATAGATTAAGCTATACGGGAACAACCGGTGAAATTTTTTTGTCTTTTTCAATATCGCATATGAGTCATCCTGGCCAAGAAATGTTTGATAGACGATGGCAGCAAGTTGAAGTTTGCACCAATCGTTGAATGTCTTCAAAAGTGGTGAGGCTGCCTTAATGCTCTTGAGAGACCCAATTTCTTTGAATAAACTCATTACAGCGTCATCCTGTGTGGTAATTGATTGCTTAAAATGTTCAAAGTTGTGCGTCAAGTCCTGCATCACTTTTGCAGTTTGGTCGTGAAATTCGATTTGAGTTTTCAAAATATCCATTTCGTGGTTTATTCTATGCTTGTAGTCTGCTTCATCCTCGTGAGTTAGCTTAGTGATATCAGTGGAAAGAAATTCTTCAAATACCGGTGACTCAGCCACCTCCATCTTTTCTGCCAATTGTCGGAGCCAGCTTCTCGTGGCCATTCTATTTGTCTCAATCTTGTTTTCATTATCTTTTGGCTTGTGTGGTAGTTTCGTCTGCAACGTCAGCATGACACCAGGTAGTTCCTTTTTCAAGTCGTGTTCTAATTGGCCTAGTTGGTGATGGCTCTTGCAAATGAAACTAGTTGTGGAATCCTCCCTTCTCACCACTTGGATAATAAAATCATAATGGTGACTTGCTGTAAAAAACCAAGACTGTTCACCTTCAACTCTTCTCAACGCAACAATGTTGATGTATAATCCATTGACAAACTTCATTCGATCATACTGATCCATTCCTACAACTGTTATGTTCTTTTTCTTTTGAAAGTCAAACTTATCCAACTTTGCAGTATCTGAGGCTTTCAAATGGGGTTCAGTGAGGTACGCCATCTCATTGCCTGTAATCAAGACGGAGTTGTAAAATACCAACAATCCACCAAGTAGCTTCCTATTAGCTTGACTTCTCTTTGTCAGTCCGTTTCTCTCATTTGAAGTGCTAAAATTCTTTGAATTGAAGTTTTCCACAAACTGAAATACATCCTGCCAAAACTGTTGCTGTTGTTGTTCAGTATTGTTGGTGATAAAGGGGAATGTGGAGATGTATTCATGAAAAAAGAATGAGAGCAACGGGAGCTTCTCAGGGTCATCAACCGCTCGCATATTCTCCCACATCAACTTCAACTCCTTCTGCAATTGCCTTTCAAGGAGAAACTTCTTGAGGAAGTGGTTTTCTAGGGGATCCATTTGCTGGTGGGAAATAGTGGTGTGGTAAAGTTAAACTTGCTAGGTGATTTCGTATATATGTGATTGAAATTTTCAATGATGCACTTGGTGCGGCTTTGAAATTTTTACACAAAGAGTGTGAGATACGATTGCCGTACAGTAGCCAAAAGGGTCGCTGCAAGATGACAAAAAGAGTTGGATATGCAATTTAGTAGCAAAGGTGGTAGCTGGGTGTTGAGTGAGATACAAACCATTGGTGTGAAGACAAAGATAGTGGCTCAACAACACAATCAGCGTTTGGTTTGTATGTACGCTAACAATAATCCAATAGCCAGCCAAGTCAAGGGTAGTGCTTCGATAAGACGCAAACTATACATTTTACTCAAAATGTACGTCATACTCAGCCTTGTCGCAATGGAACGAATTATTTATCAAGACTTTGTAAATACTACAGTTTGCAGCAATATTGTTAATCTATCTTTACGACTTTCACTGTGAGTTGGGAACGCAATACCAGTTTAATTTTAACTTAGCTACTTTTGCGGCCAACCTATCTCACCTTCGTGGTATCTACCCACTCCTCGTCGTCACCAGATACCACGTGGGATTCAATTTAACTGTTTTAGCCGTTGACTTTAAAATTAGATTTACCCGTCTACGCCAAGAAAATATTGCGAAAAGCAAAAAGAAAATTTTTTTCCATGTACGGAAGCTTTGAACGCTTCCTAGTTGCAATAATATTATATAAGCACCTTGAAGGGCAGAATTTTATTTTTTTTTTTTCCCCTTTTACCTTTCTTTTGAATCACTTCTAACTGCTTTGAACTAGCAAAAAGACTAAAACGCCTTTTTTGCCCCCTCCCCTTACAGCTTTAACCGTTATCCGAGTGAAGCTGCAATTGTAATTTATTGAAAATAAAGTCCCAAGAGTTTGAGAAACAGAGCAACAACCATGAACAGACATTTGGTAAAGAAAATGAAGTTCAAGGCGGTCAAGAACAATATAGGGTGCCCATTGAACAAGTGGTAAGTGAATTTCACACCGATAGTGTCAATGGCTTATCAGCTGGAGAAGCAAAAGCAAGGCTTGGTAAATATGGGGCAAATAACTTGGGAAAGGAAGAGTCTATCTCTTACACTAAGATATTGGCCCATCAAGTGTTCAATGCCATGATTTTGGTGTTGTTTATCAGTATGATTATTGCTCTTGCTATTAGAGATTGGATTTCTGGTGGCGTTATCGGTTTTGTTGTTGGTATCAATATTGTCGTGGGTTTTGTCCAAGAGGTTAAAGCTGAGAAAACAATGGGTTCGTTGCGTACTTTGTCTTCGCCAACTGCTAGAGTTACTAGAGATGGCAATGATGCCACTGTTGCGGCGGAGGAAGTTGTTCCTGGAGACGTTGTTCATGTTAAAGTTGGTGATACCATTCCCGCTGATTTGAGATTGTTTGATTCAATGAATTTGGAAACTGATGAAGCGTTGTTGACGGGTGAATCATTGCCAGTGCAAAAGGATCACACCGTTGTGTATGACGACTATTCGGTGCCGGTGCCTGTTGGTGATCGATTGAACTTGGTTTACTCGTCATCGGTTGTTTCCAAGGGAAGAGGGTCTGGTATTGTTTATGCAACTGGTTTGAATACTGAGATCGGTCAAATTGCGCAATCATTGAGAGGCGATACTGGATTGATCCGTAGAGTGGACAAGTCAAATGGTAAACCTAGAAAGAGAGATTATAGCCGTGCATGTGCCGGAACTATTTACGATATTGTTGGAAATGTTCTTGGAATCACTGTGGGAACACCTTTGCAAAAGAAGCTTTCATGGTTGGCAATTTTCCTTTTCTGGGTAGCTGTTGTGTTTGCTATTGTAGTGATGGGATCGCAAAAGATGGATGTCACCAGGAATGTGGCTATCTACGCCATTTGTGTTGCATTGTCGATGATTCCATCGTCGTTGATTGTTGTGTTGACGATTACGATGGCAATTGGAGCTCAAGTGATGGTGACCAAGCATGTTATTGTGAGAAAGTTGGATTCGTTAGAGGCTTTGGGTGGAATCAACGATATATGTTCCGATAAGACTGGTACTTTGACACAAGGTAAGATGATTGCCAAGAAGGTTTGGTTGCCAAATGTTGGTACTTTGGAAGTGCAAAATTCAAACGAGCCGTACAATCCAACTGAAGGAGATGTGAGGTATGCCCCGTACTCGCCACTTTACGTCAAACAAACGGATGAGGAGATCGACTTTAAGAAACCTTATCCCGATCCGATGCCGCAGAGCATGCATGATTGGTTAATGACTGCTACTTTAGCTAACATAGCAACTGTGAATCAAAGCAAAGATGAAGAGCTGGGTGAATTGGTGTGGAAAGCTCATGGAGATGCTACTGAGATTGCCATTCAGGTGTTTACTACTAGGTTGAATTATGCAAGAGAGTCACTTGTTGATGGGTACGAGCATATCGCTGAGTTTCCATTTGATTCATCGATCAAGAGAATGTCTGCCATCTACAGGGACAAATCAGGTGAGACCAGAGTTTACACTAAAGGTGCTGTTGAGAGAGTTTTGCAGTTGTGTACCACGTGGTATGGAGAAGGCACTGACGATTCACAAGAGTTGAAAAAGTTGACTGACGTCGAGAAGGCAACCATTGAGGAAAACATGGCAGCATTATCATCACAAGGATTGAGGGTTTTGGCTTTTGCTACTAGATCCATTGATGGTGAATGTGATGATCGTGAAAAGGTTGAATCCAACTTGACTTTCCAGGGACTTATTGGTATCTATGATCCCCCAAGAGAAGAAACTGCTGGATCTGTCAAATTGTGTCACAGAGCAGGTATCAATGTTCATATGCTTACTGGTGATCATCCAGGTACTGCTAAAGCCATTGCCCAAGAAGTTGGTATCTTGCCTCGCAATTTATACCACTACTCAGAAGATGTCGTCAAGGTAATGGTCATGACAGCTAATGAGTTTGATGCTTTGTCCGATGACGAGATTGATAACTTACCTGTATTGCCACTTGTTATCGCTCGTTGTGCACCACAAACAAAGGTGCGTATGATTGACGCATTACATAGACGCAAGAGGTTTGTCGCAATGACTGGTGACGGAGTCAATGATTCCCCATCCTTGAAAAAAGCTGATGTTGGTATTGCTATGGGTATGAACGGTTCAGACGTTGCCAAGGATGCTTCCGATATCATTCTCACTGATGATAATTTTGCATCAATTTTGAACGCCATTGAAGAGGGAAGAAGAATGTCATTGAATATCCAAAAGTTTGTGTTGCAATTGTTGGCTGAGAACGTTGCTCAAGCAGTTTACTTGATGGTCGGTTTAGTGTTTATGGATAACGATGGATTTTCAGTTTTCCCACTTGCACCCGTTGAAGTGTTGTGGATTATCGTTGTCACCTCATGTTTCCCAGCCATGGGATTGGGTCAAGAAAAGGCACAATCTGATATCTTGGACTTGCCACCTAGTAACACCATCTTTACCTGGGAGGTAATTATTGACATGTTTGTTTATGGTGTTTGGATGGCTGCTTGTTGTTTGTCCTGCTTTTTGGTCATCTTGTATGGAAAAGGTGACGGTGAGTTGGGCTCCGATTGTAATACTGGATCTGGTGATCAGTGTAAGTTGGTGTTTCAGAGTAGATCAGGAGCATTTGCTGCTTTCACATGGTGTGCATTAATTCTTGCTTGGGAATGTATCCATTTGAGGAATTCTTTGTTTTACATGAGACCAGATTCTGAAAACCCATGGTGGAAACAAACTGCTATTGATTTATGGGATAACCAATTCCTTTTCTGGTCGATTATTTTTGGATTTGGAACTGTGTTTCCGTTGGTGTATATCCCAGTCATTAATGACAAGGTGTTTTTGCATGGACCTATTGGTTACGAATGGGGAGTTGCCATTGCATTCACTGTGGCGTTTTTGATTGGGGCTGAAGTTTGGAAGAAGTGCAAGAGGATATACTTCCGAGCTCAGTCTCGCAAAGGAACCGAGTCAGATACCGGTGATGTGTTTGAGAAGTATGCGTCCTTCAGCAAGGATAACACCTTGGTTTAGAATATTGTTTTTGTTACTTGTTTAGTGGAGGTTTTTAAGGGTTCAAGTCCCTTCGCACCCATGAGGGTTTTCCTACCACGATATATGTTTGTTTTTTATTGTTTTTAATACATTAGAGTTTAGATTGGTAATTCTGTAGATGTTGAGCCGCACAAACGAAGTTGACGAAATATTTTGTATAACTATTTCTCAACAATTACCACCCAGTTCAAATTACTATCATTCTTCACATCCACCGTCAGCGCAACTGCGGCCCATATGCTTGCATTGTCTACAACACTACAACGCACCGTTGTTTTGTGTTAAGTTATGATCAGAAGCAACAACAATGCGACAATACTAGACTTGTATCCTCATGATATATTGCTAATCATCATATCATGGACAGGTGCTGAAAACCTTACACCACTTCTTTCAGATCGGTCATTCTTGAATCAAAACAGAAACCTAAAGCAAGCCATCAATAGAATCATATCAAACAAAGCGAAATTTGAGTATGACAACCGAGTCATAAAACCAGACAAAGTGGATGATTGGGACAACTCAAATGAGACTCACGAGACGGACTTCATGAGCCTGGAGCAGTTTCGGGTATTTGATTGCTATTGTGTGGATGAGTGTATCAATGTGGAAATGATTTTCAATTCAAAAATTGAGCATGCAAGTGATCTAATTGAGCTTCGAGACATGCTCCCCACGCTAAAGTCAAGCACTATTGTCACACTCCATTTGTGTTTGGACTTTAAAAGCTCTCGCCTTGTATTTGTTGATATCACGGAGTTGCTTGGGTTCGCAACTCATTTGAGAGATAGATTGGTTGGCTTTTCCGTAATTGCAGATTCATATAAACCGATGATCAAGGGTAAGGTGGAGTTGAGCTTTTTCAGTAATGCGGAAACTTTAACTTTAGAGGGTTGTGACTTTAAAGGGTCATTTTTGAGCTGTCAGAAACTAAGAAAACTTCGCTTTCTAGCCAAGAATGCGGGGGAGAACTACATTGTTACGTTGCCATCAACTTTGAAAAGCTTAGAGTGTGTTGATGACAAGTATACTCCATTCGGATTACCTTCTATATTGTATAGTCCATATTTCCCGTCATTAGTTGAGTTGTCTGTATGGGTTTATGATGACTTTCCTGAAAAGATGCAGAATGCCGTTCAGCATTTGATCAGCGCAGATACAAAAAAGGTGAGATATGTAGGTGATTTTGGACTGAGCTTTGTTGATCTGCTTAACAAAGCTGCAAAGGAGAAGCAACCAAAATTGGAAGCATTGGATATAGACGATGGTTATTTGTTACAGTTGGAAATATATCCTTCAGATCTGCTTCGGATTTATGACTATGACAATGAATTGTTGCAAGAATCTTTTCAAATTGCTCCCACGTTAAAGAAGTTACTAATGACGGGAGGGGAACGTATAGATTTTTGTGGGCTTTTGATGCGTACTCCTCTTGGCCTAGAGTGTTTGGATTTGAGTTTCAGTGATGGTTTTTGGTCAGAAGAGATTGTCGATTTCGCTAGGCTTGAACGTTTAAAGTGTCTCAAATTGAGAAATACTGGATTGACGGGCATCAGCAACTTCAGTTTCCCCTACTCACTTGAAGTGTTGGATTTGTCTGGCAATAGAATTAAATCGGTTGGAGGTTTCCCATTTCCGAGATCCTTGGTCAGTATTGATTTGAGCTTCAACCAGATAGATGAAATAAATGGGATGCAATTACCCCCAACTTTAAAGAAGCTCAACATCCTGAGAAACCCCATTGATTGTCTTGATTTCGATAAGATCATGCACCACAACATACACAATATTGATACGCTATACGTAGGAGGTCAACAAGAAATGGATTGGAATTGTCGTACTTTACCAAATAGTATACAACATTTGAACTTGCACCATTGTTATTCTTTTGACAGTATCAATCTTGGACCTAACTTGGCTAGCGTTCATTTGGAGTTTTGTGACTTTCCGGGTGTTTGCTACAAGTCATGCACAAATCTAAAATATTTATGTATTACCCAATCCTTGATCGATATCCACCAAATGGATATGCCGCAGTCGCTCGAGGAAATCGAGCTACAGTTGATGGATTTGGGGACGATTCCAACGCAGTTTGGTCAGTTGAGAAACCTACGACATTTGCTGATCATAGATTGTCATATTATATGTGGTTTCGTTAGATTCGATACCTGCTCACTTGAGACTTTGGATTTCTCCTCAAATCGCATGGCGGAAGTACGATTGACATTCCCAGATGGCCTAACTAATTTAAAGCTGATAAACTTGCACCATAATAGTTTAAAATGGATTTCAATGGGCCTTCTAGGTCACAATGAAAAGACTTTTCACAACGGCTTGTACGAGTTGGATGTTTCCGATAACTACCTAAAAGCGGATTGTATTAACGACTTGTTATCGAGTCTACCAAACAATACAAGATGTTTGTGGCTGACGAAGGATTCTTCTCATGCTGAGAATGTATTGTATACTCCTCCTGACGATCTCGGAGAAAAATAAGGGGCATGAGGATCTGACGAGAAGCTATTTGGAGTTGGTTTTGAGGAAATGTTGTGACTCATACTTTATTCACAGTCCACCGCCAAATGTTGCAGATGGTTGAGCTATAACTATGGCGCTAAAATTGGGGCATTAACATCAGGTTTGATTGTTTAGACATTACTATACAGATGATCAATACAAAATCAAATCGCACTTTCAGTCCTCTTTCTTGTCTCAAAAAGTTTGAAACGATTCCAGTTAGTTGCCACTATTAAAAGGCAAAGAGTTCTATTTGGAATGTCCAAGAGTACAATGTAATGGATACAAACATGAAAACATATATTCAATAGTCTATCACTAGGTAATAGATCAATAACCCCACAATGAGGAGCAACTAGGAAAATGTTGTAGTTCAACCTAAACAAGAGAGCTCAAGATAGACTGGACAAAAGCTGTATCCGAATTGTATAGAAAAGCCATATGCGACGGTACAACCCTATCAATATTTCATATATACTTACAATCGAACGATGCCGTATATAATTCTAGGATTCGGAATCTCTATTCTGTGTAGAACCACTTTGTGCCCGTTATTGTATGCTAAGGAATTTTGTATTGCAGGCAGATCATAATGATTGGGTCTTATTGCAGGGCCTTGCTACAATGTGTGTATCCAGTTGACACTGTTTGACAAACAGATCCACTTGATACTTTTGAAACTTGGAATACAACCTATTAGTGGTCTACCAACAGACATATATCGAGACCACTCAGTACCCAAAGTTTCCTGTTCATTGAAATAACTGTTACTGATGGTAATGACAAATTTATTCTTAGATGTAAGTCTACCTTACTAATGTAGACTCATACGCGGAGGCTTATAATCATTGCCTGTAGTAATCTCCATTCTATACTACAACAATACCTTAAACTACCGTCTTGTATCGATCTTCTTTTCTTTCATCCTAAACACGCGTTTCGTGTTTTGTCGCAAATATTTCACGATACAGAAGAATATGAGACTCTCAAGACTCAATAAGTACACCATTCGAGCGGAGAGAGTGATTCCTAAAGAGACCGAGACCGTGTGTTTCTTGCTAGAGGGCACAGTAACTATCATTTGACAGTCTTATCTATGTTCTATAAAACAAGTTACAGATTGTCTGTTCTTTTATATTTTGTAAGGAAATTGTGAGAAATACCCCAAAACCTCAAAACTAACTGCACACACAATGAATGGGAAGAATGGTGACGAGTGGGTGTGTTATTGGATGACTAAGATATAACAATGGATACACCAACTAGCTCATAGGAGTGTGTGTAGGTGTAGATAGATGGGGTGGGGGTAATTTGATTGAGATCTGGATGCGGATGTTGATTATACTGAGGTCCGGATGTTGATTATACTGAGGTCCGGATGTTGATTATACTGAGGTCCGGATGTTG
>OGTC01000162.1_pt1 | contig 41870 bp, 23 predicted proteins | sample 1574531 | NCBI WGS metagenome assembly OGTC01 (sample SAMN03295859, study PRJEB24534) | human gut metagenome | isolation source: fecal sample 2 from infant 9 | host: Homo sapiens | place: USA: Pittsburgh, PA | collected 2014-07 | reverse complement strand
CACACACACACACACACACACACACACACACACACACACACACACACACACACTTTTGAATACGAACTCCTGCAACAATTTGACAGGAGAAAAGATCTACGACTCACTACAACCATTTTAACTCACTGCTGTATTCAAATTAAAACCTCACACTCAGTGTTCTGTTCCTCAACGTAGCTGAGATACGCCTCTCAATGAAGAAAAGTTCTCCTATTTTCCATCCTTTTGGATAATTTTGTGTGATTATCCTGAAAGTACAAGATGTTAAATATTTGAATCTGGTCTGTTATGGTTTTGAGAGTTTCCTATTGTGCTGTGGCATTCGGAGGATGTGAGTGTATTTTGATTGAATCTAATTGGTTGATTGAAAATGCACAAGTGGTAAACCTAAGAGTGTTTGTGTGCTTTGGGGGGGGTACAGTTTGTGTAACAATTTTAAGTTTTCTTGATGGTGGGGGAGGAGTTGTGGAGAGTGGAGAGAAAAATCCTAACTCTACAATGCCCCTGTTTCGAAATACAACAAGAAAAGCTTGCTATTGTAATATCATAGGGAAGAAATTGTATGATCATTAGTATATCACTTTGTTTTATAATGTGCTTTTCAAAAAGGTCATCGCAATAGACTCTACCCATGATTTAGTTTGTCTCCCCACTTTTCTCGTTCACACCATCTTATTGTATTATTGTGTGTTTATGCCATTTGTACTCCTATTATTTTATTATTCTCATTCTTAATATACAGTACCTCTATATCACCTGTAAAAACTCCATTTAAAGAAAACCCTTTTTTTATATCGATACATTTGTCTTAATGTTCTCGAGAAAATCCTTTCATACCAAGTAATCATAAACAACAGCACAACGATGGCTACACGTATCTATACACCATCTGTGCATACTACATCACTACCTTCTCCTTGTGAATCGAGTTTAACATTGAACCCAGCTTCAGATATTGTGCAACAGTTTGATTCCAAATACTTGTCTACTTATTTACAAAACAGATTAGCTGTTATCAAGCAGGAGACTGAGAATGCTAGACTAAGGGGACCTATTGGTTATTTGCAAGCCACCGAGGAGGAAGATAATGTTGAAGAACAGGAGCAAGTAGATGGTAACGGTGCACAAGAGATTAATCATGCTGGCTCATCATCAATCTCGAAAATACCATCCAATTTGCAACAAACGGAAATAACCATCATTTACAACCATCAAGAAATCACCATCAAACTCACTTCAATACAAAGTCTAATCAACTGTTATGCTTTAAATAAAATCACCGTTGATCAACTTACCATCAACCATTTGTTCTTATACTTGTTTTATCACCAATTAGTCCTATTCCCCACTCGACAACACCAAATATTTATTGGTCAATTCAACATAATCCATTTGGGAAAATCATACATCTTTCAATACACAAACAATAGCAGTAACAACAACACTACCACCACTAATCCAAGAGATCGTCCCATAGACAGCTTGTTATCTGACCTTAGAATCAACCAATATCCCAAATTGTTTCTCCACATTAGAGAAAATACCATGTCAATTGGCAATCAAAAATTATCCCTTGTTGAAATTGGCAATTTCATATCAAGAATTGTCAACTTTGTTGATAAATCATCCGGTCAAGTGACTTATGTTGACACCATCAAGATGAAGTTAAAGAGAAGTAGATCTTCTCAATCAAATACAACGATAAAGAATAATAGGGCTAGAGCTGATGATGGTGATGGTGGAGCTGATGATATTGATGATGAAAAAATACTGAAGAGAACTAAAATCAAACAGGAATTGGTGAGAGTTTTACATAGATTGTATTTTTGAATAAGAATAATGCATCTGTAACTTTATAGTACCAATTGGAAACCGTATCATGACTTTTCTCTCTACGTTTAGATGGTCCACTTTTCAGAAACATACTGCTACCCAACTTGTTTAACGTTAGTGGCGAGTATTTTAGTTCCGACCACAAGAACACCGCATTCTATACACCCTGATTAATATCAAATAGCTTTGAAATTCAATTCTGTGTGCCATACAAATATTACTCACATTTACCCGCTTTTCGAGAAAATGCAATTGCAATTATTAATATCTCGATTATGATGCACGAAGATTTCGAACTAACCGAATTTCAACATGCCTTCTTTTGAATTTTGTTTTGTTAGCGTGGCGGCCACTTTTTTTTTGGTCATGAAGTTTGGCCGCAGATCCCCTGCTTCACCTTTCTCACCTGTTCTCTTAAAGATGGGCTAACAAAGAGCAGCTGTAGTACACTCCCTCGAACATCCACAAAAACAACCTACGTCTTTTCTGTTTTACTATTATGATAGGTTTCTTCTTAAATTACTCCTATAGAAAATAATGACTAGGAACAACAACAACAAAAAAAGAATGGGTTTGTTTCGTTATATATATATACCGCGTGATCGTGATGATGATGACAAATTATCCCTTTATTTTCGTTGCAACCGTGAAGAAGCTGCAACTGCATCTAAAAAGGAACACTTGTATCTTATTACTTCTTTTCTAATCTCTTCTCCCCAACTTAGTAACCCAAAGCAGACAATTTCTTAGCAGCTTCAGATTCAGCAGTTGAAGCTTGGGCAGCACTCAATTTCTTGGTCAAAGCCTTCTTCTTGGCGTAGTATTCAGCTGATTGTAATTTTCTCTTTTCTTCCAATTTTTCAACAACTGATTCGTATTTCCAACCAACTGAAGTGGACAATTTACCAACGGTGGTGTATTTTCTACCTGGCTTCAATCTCAAGACTCTCAAAGCTTGTGGAACGACAACTCTTTTCTTCTTGTCATATGGTGGTGGAACACCTTCGAAAACCTTCAATCTTTCCAAAGCAGCCTTTCCTCTAGCAGTCTTGTGTGGAATCATACCTCTGATGGCCTTGTACAAGATTCTTGATGGGGCTCTGAAATGGAATGGACCTTTGGTCTTGTTGTATCTGGTAGATTTTCTCAAGTAATCGTGGTACTTCAATTTGTTTCTGAAAAATTCACCAGAAATGTTTAATTCTTCACATCTAACAACAACAATCTTTTGTCCGTTAAGAATTTGTTTGGAGATGATAGAGGCTAAACGACCCAATAAGTGGCCCTTACCATCAATAACAACAACTGGTTCGAATGATGACATGGTGATGTATGTATGTGTAGATGATATAGTGGAAAAGGTGAAAAAATTAGAAGAAGAAAAAAAATTTTGTAAAGTGAGAATGATGGTTAGGATTTGACTTTGTGATGAAAATTTGGATGTTGAGAAAAGAGAGAATTAATTCGACCGAGTTTACTTTTTTCTAGTGCTAGAGCGAGCAAGTTCAGCACGGTCGGCGTGCGAACCACCCGGCGAGAAGAAAATTGGGGTTTTTCGTCGCATGGAAGCGAGAACTTCAGTCGCACTTTTCACCACAACAAGTTGAGTTTTTCCACTGCACGTGCAAACACTCAGGGTTAAGCCCTGACTTCCCAAAAGAGCGGGATAGAGATTTTCGAGATACGGGTGCGAACGTGGAGCATACAACTATTACAACCAACACGGTGTAGTTATTGCTTTTTTACTGTAAGATATATCTCTGACTTCTAGTTAGCGTGATCAGTATGATAGTTCAATCCGAAATAAAGGATACAGAAATGGGCATAGAAGTGGCTGACATGTGACCAGTTGATACTAATCGTGGAACGGTCCAATAAAATAGTCACACAAGAAGATTATATGCACAATAACACCTCTACGACACTAGTATAGACTTCAAATTTCTCTAGATCTTTGTATTCAATCATGATGATCTGCCTCTTTTATTTTGTTGATTGGCACTTTACTTATCACTTTTTGTAGTAAATAGCTACTTATCCAACTATACTCACAAGGCAAGAATTAATACCTCAAAGGCCTTCCAAATTCAATTGTGTAATTATTATGCTGAGCTTAGTGACACAGAGGTTTCCATGCGGACCAACCACAATGGTTGCAACGGAATTTAACGCGACTTGGGCACTGTTGATATACATATGTGGAAAGGAAGAAGAAAGATACACTGAAAAGAAATCTAATGCTGCACAGCACAAGTTGTCATTTAGTAAAGTTGCTGCAATTGCATTGGTATTGTTTGCAATGTTGGCGTCAGCGTGAGTGGGTTAATTAAGGGATGCTGAAAGTTTTTTTTCTTTTTGACTTGCCACATGTCCGCGTAGAATGGACTGCCATTGGAGAGTAACAAACTTGAGTGTGGTTTCCATAAGTTCACCACTTTCATAATTATTTTATCACTGGTCCCATTAAAATTTAACGATGTAACATCAACTTCTAAATTTACGAAGTCGTATTTTCTTTCTTTTTTGTCCGAACACGGCTGTATTTGCGACTCGGTCACGCGCCTATCAAACCATTTAATTTTTCTGATAAGTGAGGCGTCACCGCCAAAAAGCTACATCACCATGCCTTTAGTGCCCTCTACTTTAATATTTAACTTTTATTAACCTATAATGCTTTCTCAACAAAATTTTCACCTTGGTACTTGAATTTTACCCTCATTGATTAATGAATTAACCACACTCAAAATTGCATCCATTGAAGCTTGGCTAACATCATGATTGATTCCACAACCCCATCTAGACACTTTTTCTCCACCATCATTCAAATAGCTCAATTGAACATATGTAGCAGCTTTAGAAGCTGATCCAGTACCTAAGGAATGCTCTTGATACGTTACAACTTCAAACAATGTGCCGAATTTCTTACCAATGGCATCAATAAATGATGAAATTGGCCCATTGCCTTCTCCCTTCATCACAATCTCTTGTCCATTGATGGAATCATTCAACTGAACGAAAATCTCCCGGCTATCATTCTTGCTCTTTGTAATTTCAAAATCAACAATGGATAATGGTGTTTGAACAAGGTACTCTTTTTCAAAAACATCAACAATTTCATTGATTTGCAATTCTCTCCCTAATTGATCAGCTTTAATTTGAACAATTGATGAAAATGCCACTTGTAAATGTCTAGGTAAATCCAAACCCAATGATCTTAAAATCACCCAGGCACTTCCACCTTTGCCTGATTGTGAGTTAACTCTAATGACAGCTTCATAAGTTCTTCCAATATCCTTAGGGTCCAACGGTAAATATGGCACTGCCCATTGTCCATCATTACGTTCATAGCTGAATCCCTTCTTTATGGCATCTTGATGTGATCCACTAAATGCACAAACAACAAGTGAACCACTATATGGTGCTCTTTCAGGAACTTTGATCTTGTTACAACGTTCACTAACATCAATTAAACTTTGCAAGTCAGAAAAGTCCAAATTGGGAGCAATACCTTGTGTGTACAAGTTTAATGCAACCGTGACTAAATCAACATTCCCAGTACGTTCACCATTTCCGAAAATACATCCTTCAACACGATCAGCTCCGGCGAGCAAACCCAATTCAGTAGCTGCAACACCACAACCACGATCATTGTGACAATGGACGGAAACAACCACTTTTTCACGTTCAGTGATGTGTTTACAGAAATACTCAATTTGATCAGCATACACGTTAGGTCCAGCAACTTCAACCGTTGCCGGTAAATTGAAAATCATCGGGTGTTCAACACTTGGCTCCCATGCTTGTTTCACAGCTTCACAAATTGCCACCGCAAATTCAACTGGAGTATCAGAAAAACATTCTGGTGAAAATTCCAAATTCCATTCAGTTTCACTCATTGCTGGATCATCCTTGGTTAAACTCTTGACTAATTTAGTAGTTTCAACCGCTTTGGCAATAGCATCTTCTTGCGACATACCAAATACGACTTCTCTAAACACATCTGAAGTAGCTAAATAAATATGAATAATGGCCTTTTTTGCACCCTTAACCGATTCAACAGTTCTTCTAACTAATGGCTCCCTAGATTGAGTCAAAACTTGAATAGCAACATCTTCAGGTGCATTCTCAACTGCATACCGAGTGAAATCAAAATCTGTTTGTGAAGCCAGAGGGAAACTCACTTCAATTTCCTTAAATCCAGTATCAATCAATTTATGAAAATATTCTTTCTTTTCCAGTATTGACATTGGATCAGGTAAAGACTGATTACCGTCACGCAAATCAGTAGATAACCACCTTGGAGCCTTTGTCACTACTTTGCTTGGCCATTCACGATTGTCCAATTTGATTTGTTTTGGTGGTGGGTATTTAGTGGATGGGGTTTTGAGCATGTTCTTGTACTGTAGTTTCACAGGTGAAATACGTGATGCCGCTCTCGAAAAGAGCTTAAATTGTGGGAACATCATCGTAGGGGCGTCGTTTTGGGGTGGATAAGGTCTATGAAGTAGGAGGAAAAAAGTAGTGGTTACTTTGTAAAGTTGTGACAATAGGTTGATGATTTTGAAAAATTGAGTGAAAAATTCATGGCGTAACCTTCACTTGCCCCTCTTTTAGTCACAGCGATACCGGTAGTAACACAAACAGAAAAATTATACCAAACATCTCGACTTCTGTATTGGGAAGTAAGTATCATGTTAATTGTCACACGATTGCTTCTATTATTTTTTTTTTCTCTTGTCTTCTCTTCTCTCACAATACCTGATTTTTTTTTCAAACACCTCATCTCTCGATCAATATCATCTCATATCTTTTTAAATTTTTTTTTTACCCTCAATTGAATAACATTTACCCTGCAAATATCAATCTAAAACAATGGCTAAGTCGGTAAAAGATAAGAAGGTTGATAAGAAAGTTGCTAGCAAGAAGGATGCTAAGGTGACCAAGCCTGAGAAGAAGGTAGAAAAGAAAAAGAGCAAGAAGGAAGAAAGCTCATCTGAAGAAGAAGACGAAGAAGAAGATGAAAGTTCATCGAGCTCATCTAGTTCAGACTCAGAATCGGATTCAAGCTCCAGCTCTAGTTCTAGCTCATCATCAAGTGAATCATCAAGTGATGAGTCTTCATCCGATGAAGAAGAGGAAAAAGAAGAGGCCAAAGAGGAAGTTAAAGTAACTAAGAAGGAAAAGAGATCTGACTCCAGCTCCTCTTCCTCCTCCTCAAGCTCATCCAGCTCCGAAAGTGAGGACGAAGAAGAAGAAGAAGAGGTTGAGGAAAAAGTTGAAGTAAAAAAAGCTTCATCGTCAAGCTCATCAAGCCTGAGTTCAGAGTCGGATTCCGATTCAGACAGCTCTAGCTCATCAAGCTCATCTTCATCTTCATCATCATCATCATCATCATCATCATCTGAATCCGACTCAAGTTCTGATTCCGACTCCGACTCTGACTCCGACTCCGAAGAAGAAGTCAAAGAAACACCAAAAAAGCGTAAGATTGAAGAATTGGAATCTACAACTACACCAGACTACAAGAAAGCTAAGTCCGAATCAACCACAACTACTGCAACTGACGAAGAGCCAGCTACCGTCTTTGCTGGTAGGTTATCGTGGAACATTGATGATGATTGGTTAAAGAGAGAATTCGAACATCTTGAAGGTGTGATTGGTGCCAGAGTCATTATGGAAAGAGCCACTGGAAAGTCAAGAGGTTATGGATATGTTGACTTCACTTCTAAAGCAGCTGCTGAAAAGGCTATCGAGGAAATGCAAGGTAGAGAAATTGATGGTAGACCAATCAATTTGGATTTGTCCACAGGTAGACCCCATGCCACTAAACCAAACAACGACCGTGCCAAACAATTTGGTGACCAACAATCTCCACCATCCGATACTTTATTCATTGGTAACTTATCATTCAATGCTAATAGAGATAAATTGTTTGAGATTTTCGGTGAGTATGGTAATGTTATTTCATGTAGATTACCAACACATCCAGATACTCAACAACCAAAAGGTTTCGGTTATGTGCAATTTGGTTCTGTTGATGAAGCTAAAGCTGCTTTAGAAGCTTTGAATGGTGAATACTTGGAAGGAAGACCATGCAGGTTGGATTTCTCCGCTCCAAGAGATAACAATAATGGAGGTGGATTTGGTGGTGGTAACCGTGGAGGTCGTGGTGGATTCGGCGGTGGTCGTGGTGGTGGTCGTGGTGGATTTGGTGGTAGAGAAAGATCAGCTACACCAAGTGGAACACCAAGAAAATCACCAGCTACTGAATTCAAGGGAACTAAAAAGACCTTTGATTAGATTTAAGGCTCGTAGCTGTGTTGGGGGGAAAATATTTTTGTGTGAATAGATAGCAGAAATGTGCGAGGCGTAGTAAAGATAATTTAAAGGTTTTTGTATACTAGTTAAAGCGTATTTGGTTTTGAGCTTAAATCGTTTCAGTTTGGTGATGTTTATTTGTACACACTGAAAACCTTTTTTTTTACAACTTTAAGTCAGATCCCTTTTTGTTTTTTTGATCTTAAAGTTGTAATTTATTTCTCTCGGCATAGAACGAAGGTTGCAAAAAGTCGCAAGAGAAAAAGAAATAAAATTCCTTTGCTTAAATTTCTTAGGCGTGTTGTATTTAACTGACAGGTAAAGTTGAAAAAATCCAGTAAGAGGACCATACCTAGAAAATTTGCTCTTTGGTTGAGAGACTTTGGAGGATATAAATTGGGGAAGAGGAGGGAAGGAGATCATCTAGAGTGCAACGAGCACTTTAATTTTGTGTGACTCAAATACCATCTCTGGTCGAATTTTGACAAAACCCTGAATAATTTTGGCAGAGGGTACCAAAGGCCATGATGAAACACTTTGAGGGTGGCTCTAGACTTTTTGTCAGCTATGACTTAAGGTAATTCCCTGAATCTCCTAGTAATCCTAGTATTGTAGAAACACACATAAACTGAATCCAATATGTCTTTAGAGAGAATGGAAAGATGAAAGTGGGGCTCCGCTTCAAACTTTACCCAGTACATCATCATATCATCTGTGATGGGTGAGGGGCAGCGGGAAACAAAACATGGTGTATCTTATCGTAAAATTTCTTACTGGACATAACGTTGCATACCGGGATCAAGAAACTCGATGCTTTAAAAGTTTGAGCCATCACGCCCTTCCCATCAGCAATAGAGTTCTGTAAAGCAAACATTGTTGGTGTGAAACATTGTGAAAAGCGCATATCACCTGATGTTGGCTAACGAGTCATGGCAATAAAATTTACGCAAGGAGAGTTTTTTGTGCTGATTTGAGACAATAGACACTCATGTTTTCTGCGCTCATTATTCGCATTTAATGGGGGATTGACTCGGCACGTCTCTTTACAGGAAAACAAAGAAGAGGTGGGACAATAAATACATGGGTTTGGCATGAGCGAACTTGCTAAGCTCACCATTTTTACCCTGCCTATTGAAAAGGGGGTCAACATATATGAATACTGACGATACATATAACTTTGAATAATGATTGTCGTTGTATGATAGGTTGCGACATTGTATTACGCAAAACAAAAATATGACATTGGCAGAATTAAATTTGCTATTTGAAACATTTGAGAACCTGTCTTTTTCTTTTTTGAAAAACCACCAAAATGACACCTTAAGCTGGCATTAAAATATATGCGTAGTCCAACCAAAGAGATCAGTGAGGCCCTATATATAAGCTGAACTTTGAGTGAAAAGTTGGCACAGAATGCCGTCTGATACTCCTTTTCCCGTTTCTAGTATCTCTTATATACAGGAACACATACACACCATTCGGTTGGTAAAAGAAAAAAAAAAGAAACAAAGACGATAAGTTATCAACGACACACCACTGGATAGACCAAAACCATTCAGAGCTATACATACACCCCCGATATACACACTTTTTAGACAAACACTTAGATTATACTACAATATACTTTTCAGCTTGCTCCTTTTCTGGCTTGTACATGCACAATCATAGAGTATAAATCTTAGCCGACAAGAGACAACTCGGGAAAAAAAAAAGACAAACAACAACCAGTGACACAGCCAAAGCACATAGACAGAGAGTACACCACTCACTTTTTCCTCCTAGAGCGATACAGACAACCCACGCGCCAAATGAGAAGAGCTGTATCCAAAATACTACCTTCTCCGAGTGGTGGTAACTCGATATCATCATCGTCTTCGAAACTTGGAAATTCTTCGTTTGCTTCAGCATTCAAGTTGGATTTCAGTGCAGTAGACGAATTTTATGTACAATTGGATCATCCTCACAAAACTTGGCTACCTGGAGATGAAGTCTCAGGACAAATAGTTTTAATATCAAAGAGAAATTTGGCAAATATAGTCATTACTCTTTCATTGATTGGATTTATCAAAATAAATGCTTCTTCACATTCCAAACTAAGACCACTAAAGCATACATTGTTTGATCATACAATCAGGATATACGGTGGTAATGACAATATAGGTGGTGACAATGAAGAGTTTGCCAATGGGCTAAACAAGGGAGAACATGTGTTTCCATTTATTGTTAAACTACCGAATAAAAAAGTATTTACGTCAATTGATTTTGGAAAAGGATCGATCAATTACCTACTCAAAGCATCAATTGGAAATGCATCGTCATTCACAACAGACATGTCCAATAACCTACCTACTTCCCCTGGTGAGTTACCGACGGGTAAAAAGAAGTCACTGCATAATCCTTCCTACACTTCAGAAAAGTTGATCAATCTAATCAATCCAATAGATGTATCAACATTACCACGACCTAAACCAAAGAGGTTAATATTGAAAGATCCTAGGGGAAACTTGACCAAGGACAAGAAACTACTGCGCACGCAATCGTCAACATCAACTATAAATACCGTGCATACATTTGGCACCATTTCATCAAATAATCTGGATCAAAACTCAGTCAATGAACAATCCTCTCATACAAATTCTGCCGAACTTGGGCAACATCCCGATAGACTGACACTAAGTGTCAATAAACCACCATCTACTATCAAAGTCATCTTGGATGTACCGCAACGGGGATACCTACGAGGTGAATCCATACCAGTGAAATTGACAATAAATCATTTGAAAAAGATACAGGACCTCAATGGGATAATTATAACTTTTGTTCGTGTTTGTCGACTAGATAATGGTCCAGATGGAGTGGTGGAGAGCTTTAGAAAAGATTTACAGCAAACTGTACTACCATTGTATGTTGACCCCGTGAGTTTGAATTCAGAAGTTAAAACATCACTTAGAGTACCACCAGATGCATTCCCCACAATTACAGGGTGTCCTTTGGTGTCATTTCAATATTTCATTGAAGTACTAATTAACCTATCTGGTCGTTCAGTTAATGTCGATCCTGATCTTGTGGCCGACAGACATCTGCCTGATACAAACAATAATCATCAAAGCCAACAACAGAAAAATACCACATCAATCGAATCATTCCAATTCAATTTCAATTCAACGATACAACATCAAAAGGACCGGTCTACATTCATCAATACTGATCGATTCAAACGATCAAAGAAATTTCTCCAATTGACTAGTGAAATTTGTATTGGAACTCATCGGCTGCAACCTGAGAATGAAGAAGTACAAACTCTTTCATCAACTGAACCTACAACTACCACTGTATCGAGACGTTCTTCATCCTCGTTATCAAACTCAAACATGTCACCAGCGTTGTTCAACTCATCGGGCCATCCATCACCGCAAATACAAACGACATCATCAAATTCACCATCTTTTTTCAACCATGCCACGCCACTTTCCTCATCAGTACCGGGAGCACACAACGCTGGTGCAAATTCAGCTGCAACAAGTGGTTCAACGTTGTCAACATCGGCCATTGCAGCTACAAATTCGCCTCAGCGTTACCCATATATAAATTCAATACCCGAATCCACCGAATTGAATCATTTTCAAACTCCACCATATTCGTCCAATGCAGATGAGTCACATGTTGGAGATGCACCTTTGTACAATGAAGATCACACAACTATACTGAATGAATTCATGCTGAACTTACGTGAGAATTCTGGCTTATCCGAGAAGCAAAGGATGCAACAACACGAGTTCAGTTTGTTGCCCTCTGCACCACCAGATTTGGATGTGGATGATGGTGATGACGAGGACGAGGAGGAGGAGTCTTTAAGAAATGTGAACCAAGGTGATGAGAGCCATGGAACGGTACAACAGAATCAGCATGAAACAGTCCACCATCAATATCCCGGTAATAATGGAGGAAACCACCCTCTGGCACTCGACGGCGCAAACGCCCCCATTAGTTTCTTTTCATACAATCAACCAACGCCACCACAATCACAGTCCGGCCAAAACAATGATAATGATATCGATAATGAACAACGTACCCAAAATGATCACTTTCGCGCTCCTTCATCATCGACTCATCTTAATCCAACGAGCTCATTAGCTCATCAGTTGTTCAATGATGAGGTAATTGACCATGTCCCTAATTACATGAATGCCGAGAATGATCAATTACTTTCGCAATCGCAATCGCACATTGCCACGCCATCACAACAAAGACAACAGGGACAACAAAATCAATAATCATAACAAGTTGAATCAGAAACATATTTAAATAATGATGATGATATTCTAAAGACTCATTTTCTTGTACCCCTCTAAATGCTACTGCTTTCACGCGATCCTCCTTTCTACATAACTCTCCTTTTTGCAATAAAAAAAAAACTTTCAAAATTATACAAAATTAGAAAATGTCCATCCATATTCGATGAACTCAAGGGGGGTATACAAAAATTTCACAAACAGTCATACATGAAATAGAGCCATAATTGTCCAAGCATCAACCAACATGCACCTTCAGTTCACTTCTCTTCATACAGTACTAATCAAGACACGTATTATCAAAGCTTTCTCCTCTGCTTTAACTATTTTGGGCCAAATACAATTGCTTTTGCAATGCTGTGACATTGTTCTTCAATTGATCTCTCTCTTGCTTGATAATATACAAATCAGCCTCGAGGTCTTTAATCTTCATATTGAAATGTGCATTACTAATGACTCCTTCATCATCTTCAACGTCATCAGGATTGACAGATTCATATGCATCAGTAAATGCATCATCCAAAACTGGCGTTGCTGTTGACGAGCCATTATTCTTTTTCAAATGGGCAGATTTAAACATCTTCAACTCATTATTTTCCTTAATCAACTTATCCATAAAGTTGCGTTGGTTATTCAATTCTTCTTGATTCAACTTCAATGCTTTTGATGTGTTATTTACCGATTGTAATGATTCTCGATAATTATCTTCCAAATTTTTCAAATTATTAATACGTTGAGTCAATTCTTGACGCAATTGTGAAATTTCTTGATGGCTAATTTCATCATTTTGCTTAGAGATACGCAACAAGTCATCAACTTGTTGTTGTAATTTAGCGACAACGGGGTTATTTTCTGGTGTTGCTGTAGGCGAAACTTCACGTGCTGAGGGATGTTTGACATTCCATAACGAGACTAAGCTTTCCAACTGGGTGGAAATATCTCTTCTTGTTCTAGCCAGGGATAAGATAGACCTATTGTCACCGCTTGCGCTTCCTCCTTGTGCAAATGATGCTTCATCATCTTGTTCAAGCTCAATATCATCATCATTATGAATAGCTCTATAATTTTCAAATTCCAAATTCAAATTTTCAAATTTCGTTCTCCAATCATTAATCTCCTTGTGCAAAACTTCTTGATCTTTAACTTGATATGACAATTTTTCAATTTGCTCTTCTTGTACTTTAATCACTTTTTGGAACTTGGCCAATTCGCCAATTTGATTATTCATAAATGGTTCAAATTCAGCAAATTGATCATGCAACTTGCTATTTTCTTGTTGTAAATAGAGCAATTTATTATTCAATTCTAATCTTTCCAACTTGTATCGACTCAATTCTGATAAATTTGTCGCAGTTTGTGGCGCTTCGGGATCCCAAGCACTTGGATCAAGGCTCAGTTTCAACTCGTTAATCATAGCGTCTTTATCATTGATTTGACGTGTGTAAACATCAATGTCATTTTTGTGGGCCGATTGTAATTGCGTATTTTGTTGTTGTAAGGAATTGATCTTGTCATTTGCGGTTTGCAATTGTTGACTAGTTGAAGATTTAACTTGATCCAACTCATTTCGTAAATCTTCAATGATTCGATTCAATCTTGTGTCATTTGATGATGAGGTGGTTGAGTTGAAGGGGGCTGCAGCCTCAGTCGAGCGGACGCTTCTGTTGATGGAAATTGGTTTTATAATGTCATCTTCCTCTTCGTCTTCTGTATCCCTACTATAACTCTTATCATGTGCGTATGATGATGCTTCATGATCGCTAGTTATATCAGGGTAGTGAGAAGTCAGACCATATGATTTATCAGCAAAACTGGATCTTCTGTTTTTAGATGCTTCTTCGATTGTGTCTTCATCATCGTCATCATTATCGTAGTTACCTCCCAAAGTTCTCTTCAACACTGAAGCATGTCCAGCAGAATTTCCAGCAGCACCAGCAGCGGCAAATGCTGCAGCTACACCAGCTCCTGAAACCCCATTGGTGACCACATCTTCATGATCATGGTTGAATTTAGGATCAAGTGATCTTCTTCTCAAATAGTTTCCCTCATCGTCATCACCTTCTTCATCGTCCGTTACCAAATGTCCATTAACTGGCTCACCTGCTTGAGAGTTGTTAGTTTCACGATCAACTTGCTCATATGGATTCACATGTGGTACAATATTTTCCGCCTCCTCCTCTTCTTCCTCATGATCAGTATGTGAGATTGTACCTGAAGGAGTATCAACATCAACGAAATCAGCATGACGATTCATTGTATTTGTTGATAATCCTCGATTCAAGTCAGTACGATCTGGAGGTGGTGGCGATGCACGTGGGGTTGCATAATCTTCAGGACCAGTTGAACCTGTTCTTGAATGACGATCAAATCCTTCGCTAGCCTGAGCACCAACTGCAGAAGCTGCAGCTTTTCTTGGTTTCCTTGCTCGCTCAATAGGTTCAGACATAAATTGATCAACAATATTTATATCCAATTCGTAAATCATTGTTCCAACTTCTGCACCATTAAAAGTCTCATAGGTATCGAAATTATGTGGATCAGCAACAATATAATCATTCTTATCACCACCCATAATTATCAACTTGTTGTATTTGGGTAAATAGGTCATTGAGTGTCCACATCTTGGTCCCGGGCCATTTTCCTCAGCGCTTTCCAACAACTTGTACCAAGTAAAAGTCTTCAAGTCCAATACATAAAGATTACTGTAAATGACACCACTAAAGTCATTACCACCATAAATGTACAATCTATCATCAACAACACATGCTGAATGTTCATTAACTGGTAATGGAATAGTCCCATTAGTTTGAATTTGTTGCCATTTTTCCATTTCAACATCAAATTCCCATAAATCATTGGAAACTTTTTCATTATTGTAAACGCCACCAAATACATAAATCTTATCCTTGTATACCGACATTGAGTGGTTGGTCAATGGTGGTGGCCTGAAATTGTTTACGGGATCAACAATTTTCCAACTAGCTTTGGGTGACTTAAATGAATTCAATTCAAAATAATACATATCATTGAACACATCATTTTCCAATTGTCCGCCAAACAAATAAAGCCTCGATGACGAGTTGTTTACTGCAACAACGCCAATTGTGTGTCCATATCTACCATTGGGCTTGTTCAAGATATGGCTAGGGATGGTATATTTATGATTGTTGATGTTGAATAAGTAGAAATTATTATCGGGGAACCCATGTTCATCTGTTTCAACTGTATCCCCGCCATAAATGATAAAAGCATTACCACACAACACTGATGAGTGACCGACTCTAGCAGGTGGGTTGTTATTATTAGTAACTTCGATATTTTCAGCCGAATAATTCAACACTTCACCACCATCATTACTTTCGTGAGGTACAATTCTCCATGTATCGCCAAACACCGATCCATCTTTCAAACCACCCATGATAAACACTTCATTCTTATCACTTGAAATGGCCGAAGCTGCATGCCTATATCTAGGGAATGGTGAATCAAAAATCTTGAACCTATTCCATGGATTAGTGACATTCAAATGTGGTGGAGCACGAGACTTGTAAGGAACGGTTGATGGATCTGTGGTGATGCCAAATGGTTCCAGGGTATAACTATGAAGATCCTGAGCGACCGGCATATTGTGTTTGCTTCCTTGTTGATGTGAATATGAGTGATGATCGTCGTTTAAATCTTCTTCAGCAAAAGTGTGTCCGTACCTTCCTTTTTCGTGTCCTGAGTGAGGTGGGGAATTTGGCGCTTGAAATGATGCTGATGATTTAGAAGTACGACTGCTTCTGATCTTTTCTTTTCTTGGGGAGTTTTTGTTGGACGAAGTGGTTGAAGTAGCTGTACTATTCTTTCTTCCAAATCTGAATTTCTTCATGGGGACAAACAAAACTTCAAGGGAACGGCGGCAATTGAATTAAATATATATATATCTGTTCGAATACCCGATTGTTAATGTTACACAGATCTGCTCTTGTGTATGTTATTATTGACAATGCTTTGATCTTCTTTGATTTTTGATTAAACTTGTTTTTTGGTTTTTTTGTACAAATTCTTTCTTTTTGGCGTCAAAAAAGGGTAATAATAACAAAATGGGGAAATTTTTGATTCTAATGAAGTAAAAAATTTAATAAACCTAAATCAGGCAATTGATTTATTGATTGAGTTTTGTGATTGAAAAGGTGTCGATACACAAATACGAGATTGATGTGGTGTATTGAGTCTGTGTTGGAGGTAGGCTGTGTGTGTATATTTTACTTTGTTGTTGATATTTTTGAATTGGAATGGGGACAGAACCTATTCATTATATAAAGAAGGGTATAGTGTAGTACATACATTGTTTATTGTTGTTTATTACACAAAGCAGCACTTTGGAGAAATAAATAAATATTCCACGACATTTAAAGTCAGACATTTTTTTTGTACGCACAAATTTGTCTCTCCACGACATTTATGTCACTCTTTGTGGCATGTGATTCCGTTAACTCATCTGGCGTTTACCCAATCGGGCTGTTGAAAGTATGCTGGTAATAATTTTACATTCTTTTCTTTATTGTTGTATACACAGTCTACTCACAAAAGCTTGTTTACAATATTTCTACATTAGACCATTTGTTTTTTGGACGTACTGGTGTACAAACTTTAAATGTTGGTTGACATAAAAATCACCCAAAAGAGTAATTATCAGGGGGAGAGGCAGTTTCTTAGACGGTTATCAATGTCCCACGCATAATGTTCTTATAAAAAGTTTAATTTTGCAATCAATCGGTTAAACAGTCCAATTTGCAACATGTGTCTGTTTCTTATATGCCCTTTACTCTGTTTGTTTATTTTTTGCGGTTCTCCATTCAAAGCAACACCTAGGGACTCTGTGTACACAGCTAAGGTCGTCCTTATAAGAATGCACTTTGTCATCAATAGTTCGAAGTCTCTAGTCGTTTGTACCGAGGAAGAGAAAGCTTATTAATTCCAATATTGAAGAATTTTGTGTTGTTAGTGACAAAAAAAAGTACTTCCTAATTGGGTAATTTTGTTATATTAAAAATTATACGACACAATCAACTTTTTGCATCTCACACAAAACCTAAACACTCATCAACGAGAGATCTGTCTGAGGGTAACCACTTGAATAGACTTGACAAGTTTTGGTCTCAGTGGTCCAACGACAAATGTTTTATAAGTCTTTCCCATATTAGTATTGTTGCAGCATTAAATGGAAACGAAAGTAAACGCACAATTGCATGGAAGTCGCACTAAGCCCTGATGAACTTTCTCCGATATCTAAATGCTTTCAAACAGTCAACACTTTCACTTCTCCTCGATTACACTTTACACTTCCTCTTTTGCCTCGTAGGTCCCATTGCAAGAGCTAGCTCACTAGCAACCATTCCGTGCACGGCGATGTTGAAGATAAATGTCGCAAAATTTGGTTTACTGACGCACAATACGAACAACATATAGACAAGAGAAATTGCTAAATTAGGAAAGTGCAATGCATCTACCATCACTGACTGAGAGCTCACTTCAAATCAAAGCAAATATCGGAACAATTGGTGAATGGATTCTGCCATATGAAAGAGACATTCAAAAACTCGACTAATCGCCATCTCGACTTCGGTTTTCAAAAATTTCGCATTATAACCATTGCAAAATAATCCTATTAACAATCATGTCGTTAATACTCAAAACCAACCATCGGTAAAAGTCAAAAAATTTGCATAATTAGTGTTTAAAATGAACGAATCGCATTGCAGATACATGCTTGTTTTGGTATAGACATGGGATGTGGACAAACTGTGCATTACCCCACAATGTCTATGTTCAAAAGCGGATAGAAATATTAACCATCCGTCATATTTTGATTGTCGCAAATTTGAATGTCCTACTTTTATTGGCGTGGCAATTATCCAGTGCCATTTCCGTCTATCATGCGACACTGCGATTTTTTTTCTTTTTCAATATCAACAAAGAGTCTAATCGGAGGTTCAACAGCTAATTATTCATCACATCGCCAATTGTCAACGCGCTTCCAACGATGGATCTGTATGATTATGATCCAGTGACTCATATTAATGATATCTTTGACACACCAGAAACCTTGAATCATTTGCCACAAGCGTTATCTCACATACATCAATACAAACTACAACTAAATGGTCGTATCAATACATTGAAATCGGAGTATGATTCGAGCACCGAAATAGATAATGACATAAAACAACTAGTCACAAACATCAAGGATGTGAAAGATAGTGCAAATTCTACAAAATCCACAATTGCATCAATGACTAGTTCGATTCAAAAATTGGATTCATGCAAAAAGAATCTTGTATTATCAATGACGGTGTTTAAAAGGTTGCAAATGTTGGTTAATGTCAATAATGATCTAAAAGAGATTCTCCCTACGCGAAACTATGAAGAGATATATCAAAGGTTAGGAGTAATGAAGGAACTACTTCAATTTTTCCAACCTTACAAGTCAATTGATTTGATTAATGAAATCAATTTGATGACAATGTTTACTCAGAATAAACTAGTCGATGACATTTTTCTCGATTTTGAGGAGTTTTTAAAACGTGATAGTAGAGGAGGAGGAGGAGGAGGAGGAGGAGGAGGCAGTGGCTCAAAACTGGAGCAGAATCTACTTTATGGAGCTAAAACGTTGGAGATGATTGACGACAAAAACAAGACCAAATTGCTAAATTGGTTTCACAATCTACAACTACGAGATTTAAAGAACATTTTCAGTCAATCCGATGAAGCGGGATCAATTGAAAACTTGGGTCGAAGATTCATCTACTTCAACAAGATTTTGGATGAAGTAAAGCAGTACGCAATTTTCCCACAAGATTGGAATGTAACTATGGACATCATTGATGAGTTTTGCAAGATAACCAAACTGGATCTCGCCAGTACTTTACAAAACAAGAAAATTGATTCCGGTACATTACTTGACAATTTGACAAAGACTATTGAGTTTGAAAAGAAACTCAATGCTGAATATCCTCGAGACGGTTCCGAGTTTAACATATCGTCCGTTTTTGAACCGTATTTGTCCATATGGATACAAGAACAAGATAAGATGTTGAGTGCTAAATTTCTTGAATTTGCTTCTACTTCACAATTACCGCTGGAATTAGCCAAAGACATCACGGCAAATGTACCTAATATCTCCATCACATCAACTGAGCTTTTTAAAGTTTATCACAAACTTTTATCACAAATTTTGAAATTGAGCAATGGAGAAATCATCACTTCCTTGGCAAGATTGTTTAACAAATATTTGTTTGAATACCTCAACCGAATCTTGACACCAATGCTTCCTCGTAATGATGATGATATTGCCGGAGTAGACGCAATCAAGTATCTCACTTTATTACTAAATACAGGTGACTATATGGTGGGGAACATTGATGAATTGAATGAGAAATTGGAGCTTGTTGTATCTGATGAGTTGAAAGATCAACTACCTACATTAAACAGCGATGTTTTCCTTCAACTTGTAAACAAGAGCATTTCAGCCCTCTTGGTGAAGATGACTAATGATTATAAACCATGTTGGCGAGAATTCTTCAACATCAATTGGCAAGAATTGGATTCAGTCAACGATGTCTCTTCATACATGATTGATATTAAAAAAATTACTCAAGATAACTTGAAATTGATTTTGCCCTTGATTATTCGTGATAGTTATGTACGCAATTTCAATGATAAATTGGTGGAGTTACTTGTGACTACAATCGCCAACAATTTGAAATTTATTAAACCATTGACAACGAATGGGTTGGAACAATTGTTACTTGATGTTATAACACTCAAGGATGTTTGTTTGAATTTCCCTCGTTTGGCACAAAAGGAAACAACTAAATCATACACCAAATTTGTCAATTCTCATTTCCATGAATTAGAATCAATATTGAAAATATTGATGGTTCCCCAAAATATGCCAGTGGAAAATTTCATTGAACTGTATTTTGAGTTAATTGGTGGTAAATCAATTGCTAACTTTACCAAAATTTTAAATTTGGCCAAGATCGAAAAATCAAAACAGTATAAGTACATTGAAAACTACAAGTTACAATTATCGATTGACAATGATGACGAAAATGGTGACGCAAATACTACATCACATCATAATAATCAATTGTTGACTAATTTAGAGGATGACTTGGATAACTTGTCAGCATCATCAACTCCAGTGAGTGCAACAACCCCTGGTCCATTCTCAGCAGCTAATCGCTCCACCGGGAACAATAACAACAATGGATATAGTTCTGGGAAGCTATCCTCACCTGATATAAAATCACCCAAGTTACTTCCTCGAATGAATCAATTTGAAAAAAATATTAGAGAGTTGGCATTAACAGGTGAAACGCACGTGAGTAAATTTAATGAAAACTTTAGAAGCAATTTTGGCAAATTGTTTAGAAAAGAAGAACGTTGAGGTGGGATATAAGAGGTGTGTATGATAAGATGATGTTCTATTTTAAACTTATCCTGTGTAATTTGCAACTATCTCTGACTGAAAAACAAAAAATAAACGATGGATATCATCGACAGAGAAATACATCATCAACAACCAAACACAATCTCCCCCCCCCCTTTTTCGCGACCAAAAAATGAAACTCGTCAAGATTTGCGGCGTGAAAACTCTTGAAGCAGCAGAAACAGCAGTCCTCAACGGAGCAGATCTCGTAGGATGTATTCTAGTCCCCAATAAATCACGTACAATCGATATTGCAATTGCCAAACAAATTGCCCAATTCATAAAACATAAACGTCCACAATCGATTCAACAAATGAAATGTCATCTACATAACAAGCGCAAAGATTTTGCATCACCAGTAGATTACTTCAACTACGTATCGCAGTTGGTGCTTGATAATGGACCTTTCTTAGTGGGTGTTTTCCAAAATCAATCCCGTCATGAAGTGGTGAGCATTGCTCGTGAAATTGGACTAGATTTTATTCAATTGCATGGATCAGAACCCAAGCTCGACTTTGTCGCAGATGATGATGATGAATTTGGGTGGATTTTGCGATACGTTGTGCCTCAAGATACACAACAGTTGCGAAATGATGGTGAAGTGTTGATTCAACGTGGGGCTTTGAGTTTACCGTTACTTGATTCAGCTCAGGGTGGAGAGGGCAAGGTTATTGATTGGGAATACATTAGTGACAATTTGTACTTTACGAGAGCAATCTTGGCCGGTGGATTAACACCAGAAAATATTCGTGATACTAAAGATATAAACAATATATTGGGATTTGATGTAAGTGGTGGTGTCGAAACTGATGGTGAAAAAGATTTTAGCAAAATTGTTCGTTTCATTGCAGGCGGAAAAAGTATATAGAAAAAAAGAAGTTAACAATTATGAAGCCCACCCTATTGGAACAATGTAGATTGTGCATCATCTAATCATCTTGATCCCAATTTCCTGGTCTTGGTTGTTGTGGCATAACTGGACCACCAGCTCTCTTGGCCATTATGATTTGATCGATAGACAAGATGGTATTAGTAGCTTCAACTGCTAAATCAATTGCCGATTTTTTCGTTGCCAACACATCCAAAACCCCAGTATCTTCAACATCGCCCGTATCAATATTCAAACCTTGCCTTAAACCATCAGTACCTTTGTCATCAGCATGAGCGGCGTACATTTTACTAATCACTTCAGTTGAATCAAACCCTGAAGTTTCAGCAAGTACTCGAGGCACAACTTCAAATGCTTTAGCAAACGACTTGATTGCCAATTGGTTTAACCCAGGAGTGGTTTCTCCATATTGAGTGATACGCTTTGACAACTCAATTTCAATTGCACCTGCACCTGGTAATAGTCTGTTATCTTTCAACAACCCTTTGATTGAACTAACACCATCATCGATGGCTCTTTCAACATCATCCAAATTATTCTGCGTAGCACCTCTAATGACAATTGTCGCAGTTCTTGAACTCGATTCGTCTTGTCTAAATATCGTTACTCTATCACCACCAATCTCCTTAGTTTCAATAACATCAATTTCACCCATTTCATCCGGTGTTGGTGCACCTAATCTAGGCAATGGTGTAGCTCCACAAACTTGACAAATTCTACGTAAATCGAACTTCGAGGGAACACGTAAAACCAAAATTCCATACTTGTTCAAATAGTGCAAGGCCAATTCACCAACATTGGACCCAGCAACAACAACTTTTGCACCAGAATCATTGATCTCTTTACACATTTGATCCAACTGTTGCTCTTCGCCTTTTGTAAAATCAAGCATTTCTTGTGCATTGTGCAATAATACCGTGCCCTTTGTCTCAGTAGTTGATATGTCAATTGGACTCGTGAATACAGCAACTTTTGATTTGGTGACGTTTTTAACTGAACCTTCTGGCTCTCTAGGGAAAACCATACCTTTAACAACTTCTGATTGTGATAAACTAGATCCCATAATTTTAACCACGCGAATACCATCCACATTAAAACTAGCTGGATTTTTGGGGTTAACCACTGATTGTACCGCCTTGACAACCAATTTGGAAATTATATCTTCAACTCCATATTGCTTTGCCGAGATCACTGGTTTAACAGCCTTGATCAAATCAGTTTCAAATGATGCAATTTTATCAACAACTAATTTATCCAATGTTTCCATAACAAATTTGTTAGCCAAGTTAAAGCCTTGAATGATTTCAGACACATTCAACCCCAAACTCAACAACTTTTCAGCAACATTGAGAAACTCACCTGCCAATATTATGACAAGATTGGTATTATCACCCATTTCAAATTCTTGTTGCTTGGAAGCCATGATTAGAATCTTGACTACAGGGTGGACAATCTCCAATTCATTGATCATAGTGGCAGCATCGTTGGTGATGAATTTTTTCCCAAGTTTATTGACAATGATTTTGTTTCTCCCACTAGGACCCATTGAGGTTTGTAGAATTGAGGCAATTTCGCGTACTGCTTCCACGTTTCTTGTTATTGCTCCATCTTCATTGGAGTAGGAAGAGTAACCCTTCTTGAATAAACCCGAATTGGGTGCTTGTGGTAATTTCAATGACATGGTGGATCCAAAATGAATTGATGAGTTTTGTAGAAGATTCAAGAAGGAAAAAAAAAAAAAGAATAAAAAGATTTTAAGGTTTGTATTGATAATAATATGCAGGTGGATACTAAGACGTATATAACACCATACATTCAACAAACCAACTCTGTACTTATTTGTTCTCTTTACGACGCTCCCTCTACAAATGAACCAGTCCTTCCATCGTGCAGGTCGCTCGGTTTGCGATTGTAATTGCCATTGAGCAATACTCACAAACCGCGTTTTCATCAATTGCGATATGAAATTGTTGAAAAAAAAAGAAAAAACCAAACCAAGCCAAACCAAGCCAAACCGAACCAAACTCAAATTCTCAGTTCATTTGGACCCCTACTGATCCCTCAGCTATGCTCATCCACCCATTAGTCAGAAGATCCCTCACTCCCAATTTATTCAAGCTACGCTCAGTATGCATACCAAGATTCACATCTGTATCACCACTCAAGAGTCTTCGCTTTAACTCCACCAAACCAACCAAACTATCATCCAAATCATTATTTGATCCATCAGTATGGACAGTACCGAATGTATTAACATACACCAGAATTATTGCTACCCCTTTTATCGGATACCACATCATTTATGGGAGCCCCATTACGGCTCTACTGCTATTCACTTATTCTTGCGTTACTGATTTTATTGACGGCTATATAGCGAGAAGATTCAATATGAAGTCAGTTGTGGGATCAATAGTTGATCCTTTGGCGGATAAATTTCTCATGACTGTGTGTACATTATCATTAGCTTATGTTCATTCAATCCCACCTGTTCTTGCATCTATCATAATTGGGCGAGATGTTATGCTTAGTTTCATGTCATTTTATTACAGATTCCAGAGTTTAGCGCCACCAAGGACATTAAACAAGTTTGTTAGTATTGGTCAATACCCAACCATAAGTGTTCATCCAAACTTTTTGGGGAAATTAAACACCGCTTTGCAAATGCTTTATATTGGAAGTTTAGTATATAAGCCACTTTTGGAAAGTGTTATTGGTGATGTTGCATTCGAGGGTTTGGGGTTGCTTGTGGGTGCCACTACGTTGCTCAGTGGAGCCAACTATGTGTTTAACAAGAATTCATGGAAATATGTGAAATGAAGGGGTCGTTGCACATTATCAACAATGCTTTAAATATCTTTGATGAGTGTTTGTGATGCAACAAGATGGAGATAAAGAAGATGATGAATTTACGTTTGTGATGATGGATATTTAATTTTAATGGGGCGAATTTGTGTGAGGTGATTATTCCTTGTACAGTTTTGTTCACAAATGATTGCTTGTCCAACAAGTTATAGATGTTGGATAGACAATAAGGAATCAATTGTTTAGGAGGGCAAGTCAACAAAAAGTGGTAAAAATAAGCTAGATGCGCGTTGTTATTTGATGTGGTATCTATGATCTCCAAACATTGGTTGATGCTTGATTGAAGTGGTTTGCTAAGCTTGCGATGTTTCAAACGATATAGAAACTTGCGTACCAATCGATCATGAAATTTAGACGTTTTTATTGATAGAAAATATTTGATTATTTCCATGTAGACTGGCGTATTGGTTCTCGTTAGGTTACCCACATGATAAGTGTAGTAGTCAACACCCATCTGTTTGAGTAAATCTTCAATCTTGGGATCAATTGAACCTTGAAGTGTATTAATAATTTCTAGGTAGAAAGAAGAAGGGTCAAAGTTAGTTGCATTTTCTCATGTCAGTGCGGGTTGTGGATTAGCTTACCATCCACACTGCATCTCGTTTCTCTTTTGGTTCGAAGTATGACTAATGCAAGTGCTATTGCAAAGTTGATCATTGACAACACTATTGGTTGCAAACAATTTTTCTTCAAAAATTTTGACACCTTTTTATGGAGAAGCATCGTGGAAGATGGTAAGTAGATTTTCAAAGAAGAAGGATAACAGTTTTCTTCCTTAATGCCAGGTTTGATAAGTTATTGTTGATGGTCAATTCTAGGGCACATTCGTGTCTTTAACGTAAGACGACTTTCCTTGGTGCTTCAAATTTCGAACTAACAAGTTTGAGACCACACATACTTTTACAGGATTAGTAATGATACATGGGCTCTCTCGTAAACGTATAACACAATCTATTTAATTAGGGAAGGTTAGGTTCTAAGACATGAGACATGATTAGGTGCGTGTATGTGTGTGTGTGTGCGTGTACGGGTGTATGTATGCAATAGGTGTTAAAAACATGGTTACATTTTACGAAGTTTTTGATATACGATATGAGTGTTTGAAAACCAGTACAAATGTAATAGAAAGAGGGGGGGGGTATGAATAGAGAAGAGCAAAGAGTGCATTATTCTCTGATTTTATAATTTTGAAAGTGATCCTCATGGGGTAGTTATGGTTAGATAGGACCATAATGACCTTGCCAATTACAGTTGTTGAGTATGTTTATTTTATTTGATGTGGCCAGCAATTACATCATCGACAGGAAATGCTTGTCAAGAGTAAGTATGCACGTGTATATCAAACACATGATGATAAATGAGAAGTATAGAGTGTATAGAGTAGTTGCTGTGTTTGATAATCGTAAGGTTTCTTTATATTGAACACAAAGACAACATTTTTTCGTTTTAAACTTTTTAGTTATGAGTACGCGCACAATTACCATAGCCAATAGACAATCACCTTCTTCTTGGGTTCTACTCACATTGTAATTGCTATTTGCTTCTCTTCCACTGCATTTGATAAGCAATGTTCACAAACCTTTTTGGTTAGTCAAATCATATTGAGTTGATGTATTATAAGTGTAGTATTATATTAACTGTGAATGAATAAATAAGCCACACACATATATATAGATGCATAAATTAGACACACAAAAGTAAGACAATTAAATAGGAGAGAAGAAGAACAAGAACAAGAAGAAGAAGGAAGACAAAGAATTGACTAATACAATTACTCAGACACACGTCACTAGAAATAGTACAACAACTGATTTTATTCTTACAGCCCACATCAGGAGATAACAACACCACCACCCACCCACTCACTCACTCACTCGCCATCTTTTCACTCTATTGGACAACAGCACAAACTAAATTTTAACCTGAGTTACCGAAGAAGAAGTAACGTTGCAAAATTTTTTCTCCTTCTCTCTTTAATCAAGGAACGAAGAACAAAAGAAACACACCACAAAAATTGTAATTACCAAAAGCTTACGTTGTATTTAATTACACACGTTGTACAACCACACACATATAGAGACTTATACTGAAACAATTACCACTATACTGCACCATACCACATACTGTACAAAATCATCGCCGTAGTCACATTTTCAACTTTTCACCAAAAATATTGTCATCATACTTCATCCCCTAAATGCTGACAAATAATTATACCATGGCATTTGACCCCCACGCTCCAAGATTAGCACAAGATGGTGTTATACCACCAACACAACAACCACCACCACCACAACAGCAACAGCTACAACAGCAGACCCAACAGCATCAAGTGCCGGTACCATTCCCCGAGATTTCTGGTACAGAAGTGGCGTCTGGCATGTCTTCTTCCACTTTCAATTTGAACCCAGGTCAAAACCCTCAACAGCTTCAACATCAACAATTTCAACAAGCGCAGGCGCAGGCTATAAATGCTAGGTACCAACAGCAACAGCAAGCTCAACAGCAAGCTCAGCAACAGGTTCAGCAGTTACAACAACAGCAGCAGCAACAGATTCAACAGCAACAGCAGCGACAAGCACAAGCACTTCATCATCATCACCATCATAGCAGTTCACAAACTATACAAGATGATGCTATGGATATCAAACAGGAACAACGACAGCAACAACCACAACCCACCAAGAAACAAGCATCTGAACAACAGAGACCACCACTACAACAGCAACAATCTCAACAACAAAAGAGTTTCAACCATTCATATTTGAATTTACCACCTCACAATCCATTTGATTTCAATTCGTATCCAATAACTAACCCACCCATTTTTGATTCTACTTTTATGTTGCCCTACTCGATAGATGGTGTACCCAGAAGAAGAAGAATCTCTATATCTAATGGTCAAATTGGTCAAATTATGAATCATGAAGCGTTTTTCGACACTGATGAATTTAGTTCTTTGGATGATGATTTTACGCAACGATTTAATGATTATGAGTTGAATAGATCGGCTACTCCTCCTACTCAACAACAACTGGGGATAGCTCCGTCGCAGGTACCACCACAACAACAACAACAGCAACAGCAACAGCTACAGCAACCACAAGCTGGGTTTCTTGGCGATGCCCAGCATGGATTTGCTAGTATAACTCCTGCAAGTGATAATGATTCTTCTGTTGGTACTATCCCTGCTACATCAGTTAATACTATCGCACCAGCAACTGCAAATAGCTCTAATCAATTACTTGGACAAATAGAGCTAGGTTTACCGCAACAACAACTGCAACAACTGCAACAGTCTCCTTTGACAACGCAACCACAACATCCACAGCCTCAGCACCCATTACATCATAACCCCCAACAACAAGCACAAATACCACCGCAACAACACGCACAACATAATCAAGTACCATCCATACCCCCACCAGCACAATCAGCACCACCAATTACTGCAGCAGCCTCACAAGCAGCACCACCATCACAACAACAACCACAACAACAACAATCGCACTCCCTCTCACCACCAGTTGCAGGCTTACCCCCACCGAACCACCTGTTAATCTACAACAACGAAGTCATTTATAATCCAAACAACGGACCCATAATGGGCACAGCCGCTTGGAAAAAGGAGCGTTTATTGGAACGTAATCGAATCGCCGCTTCCAAATGTCGTCAACGTAAGAAACAAGCACAAATGGCCCTACAGGAAAATGTCACCAAGATGGAACAAGATTTAAAGTTGAAGTTGAATCAAGTTGATCATTTGCAACTGGTTTTGAGTCATTACAAGATGAATATTAAAGCGTATTTGGAAACCGATTTTAATGAGCGAGATGACAAGTTGTTGAAGGATTTGATTGATTATATTTAGGAAAGGAGGAGGAAGCTAGTGCTTAGTGGTGGAATCAATTAGCTAGGCTAAGTCTTCATCATTCTACGTTGCCTTATTTTATTTGCTACTGTCTATAGATTCGTAAAGATGCATACTTTTATCACATCACCTATAAATCTAAATTAAATAAACTTTTGCAACCACGAGGACGAGTATATATAACCGATGTTGGGTTCTTCCCCCCCCCCTCACTCTGTACTCTTTGGTAACCCTTTTTCATTAATCAATGATTCAGAAGTCACTTGAGGACCTTCCCCAATCGAAGTCAAAATAACTCTCGATACACCAACCCATTGTTGGTCCTTCTCTTGTTGATAGGATTTCTTATTCCACCCATCAACATGACCAAAATGCCTATACAAAGCCAGCAACACTTTTTCTTCATTAGCTTCATCATAATATACAACAGCATTTGGACCTGCATCAAAAGTATATGCAGCAATGACATCCCCATCGTTATTTGCCTCATCAGCATTCAATTTCTCAATCAATTTGATAATGCGTTTACTCGTATCATTTAAATAGAAAATCGGTGGATAAGAATCCAAACAAACAGCATGAAATTGATTTGAATCCTGCATTGTTAAATGGGCAAACTTGGTAAAATCTTTATTCAAGATTGCTTGTTTCATAGCTTCAAATCTCGCAGGGACCACATGATCCACTCTCCATTGAAACAACTCCGACGTGGCCACCGTTAATTGCATCCCTGATGTACTTGGTGTATCCTTTTTATCATCAGAAACCACCAATATGGCCGCTTTCAAACTTGGCCAATGTTGCAAGGGTGCAATTTCAACCGCTTGTGAATCGCATCCATTAGGATGTTGGCCCATTTCCCAGGCAACAAACCCACCAAAAAGAGACCGGCACGCTGATCCTGACCCTTTACGGGCAATTTTACTCAATTCGGATGGTGAGGTAGGCAACTGGTATAATTTAGCAATGGCACTAATCAATGCTGCGAATCCAGCCGCGGAAGAAGCTAACCCGGCAGCAGTGGGGAAATTATTTTCGGAAACAATGTGTAGTTTGTAAGTGGACATTGGAGGTAAGGTGTCATCTTTTGCTTCTAATTCGGCCCGCAATTGTCGTAAATCAGCGAGACATGCTTGAGTTCGTGGTGTATCCAAGGATTCCAACTTACCATTGAGCCATAATTTGTCACTGGTAAAATCAGGCGATGTTGATGCCGTAGTTAAAGTACGTAAATCATTTTGTGATAAAGTTACAGAAATTGATGAGTTGGTGGGTAAGTTTAGGTGTTTGTCCCGTTTGCCCCAATATTTAAGTGTCTAATGGAAAAAGAAAGCAAGTTAGTACAAATGAGTCTTTGAAATGTTGTTGATGCTGTGGAGGTAACATACGGCAATGTTGACCGGAGCAGTCACTGATGCTTGATAGATCATGACTGTTTTACAATTGGATACGTTAATGAGATATGTTGACTGCCAGATGACGCGATGAAATAAATTTTCCAACACATTTTCTCGTACAAAATTTATACGAGCTGGTCTGTATGAATATAAACTTATATTACTACTAATACAAAACTAATACGTTCCATCTTTTATCCAAGAAAACAAATTTTGAAATTTGTCTCTTCTCCTCTTCCCTCATATAACATCATTTTAAATCCATCTGCAACTGCTCTCTCCTTCCTCTTAAACCTTTCTTGTCCACTTCCAAATTCTGGCTTTACAATCACCCGATCCAGTAGCAAAAATACCTTCAGTGGCCAGTAAATTCGATGAGACAGCAACTGAAATCACTGAATTTCTATGTCCCTGCAACATCAACAATGGATTAGCCGAGGCTTGATCCCAAAATATAACACCACGATCTTTGGAACCGGAAAGTATATATTCATTATTTGGCGTGCAACAAACTGACAAGACGAAATCCTTGTGGCCAATATAAGTGGCTTCACAACTTGAATTTTTATCCAGTTTGCCATCCAAATTCCATAACTTAACAGTTCTATCCAATGACCCTGAAGCAATTTGATTACCAGTGTTTGAGAAAGCTACTGAATAAACTGAATCTTCATGTCCGTTTCCATTATCATTACCTGAATCCAATCTCTCAACAAGGAATCCAGTTGTCGAATCCCAAACACGGACTGTGCGATCTAAAGATCCAGCAGCAATTAATTTACCATCTGGTGAAACAGCAACAGTAGTGACACCATCTTCAATACTCAAAGTCAATGAGCATTGACCAGATCTCAAACTCCAGATTCTAACTGATCTATCACCGGATCCAGAAACTAATCTATCTCCGTCAGGGAAGAAATCCAACGAGTAGATGTCCTGTTCATGACCCCTCAATACTTTAATAATTCTCTTTGTAGTTAAATCCCAAATTCTAATCAAACGATCTTCAGCACCAGTAGCCAACAATTTACCATCAGGTGAAAAACACACCGATCTAATGTATAAATCACCGTTAGATGATGGAGTATCTTCTTCTTTAGTTTCCGAATTGGATGAATCATCAATCAATTTAGCCACTAATTCGCCAGTCTCAACATTGAAAACTTGTGTTGTCTTATTACACCCAGTGGCAATGAATTTACCATCTTTGGAAAAACGAACGCAACATACAACTGATGAATGGTCCAATGAATGGATTAAATCAACATCCAAATCACGAGCAAATGCAGGATTATACAAGACGTAATAGTCAAGATTTTGCTTCTTGAAATCAGGATTAGCTTTAGCTACATCCAAATCTTGCAAAAATGGAGGTATTTCTTTAACATGAGCTGCTTTTTGAGCTGGATTAACAATGTATTGAGACTTGTCAATGATTGTCAATGCATTACTAGTAGAAGCAGGTGCTGTTGCTGCAGGTGCTGCAGGGGAAGCCTGGGTTGGAATTGCTTGTTGTGATGAAACTGGTGGTGGAACCTGTTGCACTGGTGGTGGCTGTTGTTGTGGTGGAACAGGTGCAGGTGGTTGTTGTTGAAGTGGTTGTTGTTGCTGTTGTTGAACTGGTTGTGGCTGAGGTGGTTGTTGTACAGGCTGGGGTTGTGGCGGAGGCACCTGTTGTGGAGGAGGTGCTTGTTGTTGTTGTTGCTGTTGTTGCTGTTGCTGATATCCATTCTTCATCTGTCTATCCCTATTTTCCAATTCAGTTTTCAATCTCAAAATCTCTTCTTCGTAAGCTTCCTTAATTTTTCTATGAGCCATTTCCAACTCATAAACAGTTTGTCTAATCTGTTGCAATTCAGTGTTTTGTTGAGAGTATTTCAAATGGTACTCATCTTCGATTTTCTTGAAACTAGTTGCTTCATTTAATGCATAGTCAAACTCTGTCTTGATAGCATCCAACAACTCGTTAAGACGAGTTTGATGGGTTCTTTGATTGTACACAGACATATATTATGAGGAAAGCAAAAATGAATGTCTATGATTTCAATGTGGAAAGTGTAATAGGGTGTGTGTGTGTGTGTGTCTTTGACAAGTCTAGCTTCTTTGTTGGTGCCGTCACTGGGGTTGAATAGTATGTTGTGACGTTGAAAGTTTTTTTTTTTTCTTCCCTTTCTCTCAGCAGGTTTTGGCTTTTGTTCTCGTTCGTTGGTTTTGTTCGTGCGTGGAAATTAAAGAGAAAAAATTCTCGTTGTTGTTTAGTAGTTTGGTTTTGTCTTTTGTGTAATAAATAAAAATTATCACCAAATATTTCAAAATATCAAAAACCAGGCTCAAACCCAAAACAAATCAAAAGTACCCTAAAAGAGACACCAAAATGTATATTGCCCACATGCACCATTCCACTTCCTAGCTCTACAGTAACACAACTTTGCTGTCTATATAGCTACATATATGGTACACCGAAATATCTCTACACATAAGTGTGATCTTTCTTTCAAAATGTTGCTTCGATTGCGATTATACACAAGGGGTGATGCCATTTTGCTGGTTAAAAAAAAAAAAAAGAATAAAAAAATGGAGCGGAATTTTATGCTTTCTGTTTTTTTTTTTGTTTTTTACACCCCCTGTTCAGCAAAAATGGTGATTGTGATTGCACCCCCTTTTCTTCTTTTAGCGTGTACCTGTGACTATAATTATTCTAATTTGGAATAGCAAACACAAAGATTATAAGCTTTTGTCAGCGTCGTGTATTCCAATTTCACGACATTCACGTCTTTTGCGACATTTAACACATTTAACTAAAGAAATGAATAGTTGTATGCGTGTCACACATTACTTGATTAAACCTTTTGTAACTTACAACAACGCAAAAGAAGATATACTATTCATACACATCTTTCAGTATTGAAAAACAATTCTATGTAACCTATGACAACCCCACTTTACCAATACCTGTATTCAACAAGGCATTCTGTGACGCCAATCTTTCATGCTCAGCCAACTCTCTTCGCGTGATGGTGTTGCCTCTTTTCCTCTCACTTGATTTGTTGTCACTTGTAGTCACATTTTCACTTGATCTTGATTGCGATGGAGCTGTAACTACTTTTACCAATGTAGGTGGGGCATCTGAAGACAGAGTCTTGGGGAGAGACTTTAACTGGATTGGTTTAGGATTTGGTATGGCTTTAACTGGATTGACCAGATTGACTTTTTTCTTGCGATCTTCATCGTCATCTTCGTCGTCATCTTCGTCGTCATCTTCGTCGTCATCTTCGTCGTCTTATCCTCGTCTTCATCCTCGTTTTCGCCTTCATCATCATCATTATCATCATTCACATCATCTTCTCCCCCGTCTTCATCTTTGTCATCTTCATCCTCTTGAGGTGGTGGACCCAACTTTTTCGATACGAAATCAACAACTTCTCGCCATGATCTCATGCCACCCATCGCAATATTACCATCCATATCAACACATTTTTCAACTGGTTTCAAAATAGTCATATTTGGGTAAGTCTCTTGTAACAAACTCAACTGTCTTTTAGTTATAGGATGTGAATACATTGAATTTGTCAATGCCAATGCAGCAACTATGGGTTTGGGAGCAATCAAGTTGTTTGACATGATAGTTGTGTCCTTTTTCAATTCTTGCTGCGTGGTGGCAGCGGTAGCAGTGGCGGAGGTGGCGGAGGTGGCTGAGGTGGTGGGGGTGGGGTTAGTTGTTGCGGTTGTTGGTGGCGGTGACGAAAGTCGCAGTTGTTCTGATATGTGGTGAATTTGTGGCATGGGCCATACATGCAACAATTCGGTCAACAAGTTATCAGCCAAACCATTAATCAATTTGGCCATGGTATTTGCACTCAATGGCGCCAACAACAAAACATCGGTCCATCTTTGCAAGTCATACGATAAATTATACTGTTGGAAAACATGTGATCCCACTTGCTTCCTCAATGGCAATTGTCCCAGAGCAACAGCCTTGGAGTAAACTTTTTGAAACGGAGATGTAAGAAAATACTTTTCACCATCATCACTAAACCACACCTTCACCCCCAATTCTTCAAATTTGTGTAACTTTTCCAGTAAAATGTACTCTGCTGATTTGGTTAAAAGTACCTGAATCTCAAGCTTTTCATGAGTGTATAATTCAAATAGTTTTTCAATTATAAGAATGATATTCTTGTGGATCGAAATGCACCCAGTGATACCTATTAGCAAATGCAATTTGCTGTCATCAGACGAAGTAATTGCATCCTCATCATGCAGTTTAAGTTCCGTTACAGATGTATTGGCTGATTGTCGTGTGGATTCGATAAATTTTTTATCGTCAATCAGAGAGTACGTTAGTGAATTCATTCGCGACACTCCAGGCTGGGGTTGTTGCTGTGTTGTTGCTGATGTGGCTGCTGCTGATGGTGGTGGTGGTGGTGGATGGAGATGATGCTGTTGCTGTGTTTGTTGTTGTTGTTGTTGTTGCTGTTGTTGCAGCAACTGCAGGCTACTATACTGTGATGAGAATATTGGTGGCGACATAGCTGGCTTTGTTGAAGGCGGTGGTGAAACCAAACTAGATGTTACACTGCCTTGAGATGAAATGAGTGGAGTAGAGTTGAATCCAATCGGTGTGTATTCTTCAATTTGCGAGCCTGGTGCTAGTCCATGCTGGTTAGGACTAATGTCGTCAGTTGAAACAAACTGGGGATGTTGATTTTGATTAGGTGTAGTGTCCAGTTGTTGTGTGGTTGGAATTTGTGGAGGAGGTGGCAATGATTGATCAGCCTTGGATGATGTTTGAGATAAGCATGATTTCAAATTTGGATCCTGTTTAACCACTAAAGATGGGAGTTTCTTACTGGAGGTAGATGCCAGTGAATGGTGACTGTTGTTGTGGTGGTGCATAGACTTTGACTTCGAGTCTTTGTTATTGACTAAATCACTTTCTTGTAGTTGTGAAGGTTTTTTGGGAACTGGTTGGTGCAAGTAATTGACATTGGGCTCATCTCGTGTCAAGTGTAGCTTAACCGTTGTGCTGACATCCTCTTCTTCGTGTTTTGACGTCATGGTTGTTTATAGTGCGTGTGATGATTACTAAATAATGGGTGGGTGTGTACTGAGCCCCAGTCTAAATAGCTTGACACAAATCACAGTAGAAGTTTCCAAGTGACTTTCGATTTAAAAGTATGAGACGAATCGAATGGTTTTGTTTCGGTTGGAATGCTATGCTGTCGGGTGATTTGATGATTAGAGCCACTCGAAATATTGTCAGTTTCTTTTTTCCTTTTTCCTCTTATTTTTTTTTTTCTTTGCCTTCTTTGACTTTCCTTTTTCCAGGCTTAACCGTGACCACACAATGAAGTTCGTGAGAAACTACGTGATTAGGCCCAGGATAGTAAACTATCAAAGGTTTCAGAGGTCTATTGAGATGGATCTTGTCCCTTCTTTAAGTCTGCACCTAAGTTGAGGTCTAACGATAAATGACTTTATAACACAATTTTGTATGTGGGCGAGATTGACTAAACTATATTGGTGAGAATCGAAATGAAAAACCCGCTAGTGACACAGTCACAAGCATGTTCTAACCCATCGATAGTGAAAAGAGGAGCTTTTTTTTGAGAAGTGCCAGCAACAGTCTCATTACTGCATTTGCTTGATATTCTGCGTCGTTAAATTATCGACAAATATAAACCCCTTATATTTTATAGAAGTTCTTGCGTAATTGGTAGTGAGCTTATTTTAGCGTACCAAATTAAATACAAATCGGGGTAAAGAGACTACTTGCCAAAAAGTCACATAAACTTGATAAACATTGATATCGGGTAATCCCCTAAATGAGCAAGTACACCGAGTATTCTCGGGTAGGAAGAAGATATCGGTGGACGGATAAACAGATTTAGTTTTGTTGTTTTTATCCGCAAGTGTGTGTGTGTGTGTGTGTGTCAAAAGTACACGACCCGTCAAATCTTTCTGCTTATCCCCGCGCACAACTAGATTCAAATATTTGCTGTTATACGAGTTACACAATATGATGATCCCTTGTGATATTTTTTCTTTATACCAATCTTTCCCCCCTGAACAAAGGTTATTTTATATAAGTACTTCCCCAACAAAAGTTATCTGTAATTTTTTTATTTGATTTGCCACTCCAAACAGTTGTATAGTATACGCACACAAGACTTTACGATATCTTAAACTACAATGACTCCAGCCACGTCTACCATCTCTAACGCATCGTCATACAAAATTGAAGAATCATATGCTGAAATTGATAAAATTACATCCAATTCATGGTACACCCCAATTGATCAAATTGCTCCCAAGGTGAAAAAAGTCACCGATTCATTCTTTCTGAATCAAAAGTCTCATGATATCCAATTTAGATTGAACCAATTGAGAAACCTTTACTTTGCTGTCAAGGATAATCAAGATGCATTGGTTGAAGCTTTGGAAAAAGATTTTTATCGTGCTCCATTTGAATCAAAAGTGTTGGAAATTGAAACCGGATTGAATGAATTGGTTCATACTATGGCTCATTTACATGAATGGATGAAACCAGAACAGGTGACTGGTTTACCTCTTTCCATGCAATTGAATCCAGTTTATATCGAGAGAATTCCATTGGGTGTTGTTCTTGTTATTACTCCCTTTAATTACCCCTTTGTATTGACTTTTGCTGCTGTTGTTGGTGCTATTGCTGCGGGAAACCACGTTGTATTGAAGCAATCGGAATTGACTCCTAACTTCTCTAATTTGTTTTCCGAAATATTTACCAAAGTTTTGGACCCAGACACTTTTGTAGCCATCAATGGTGGTATTCCCGAAACTACTGAAGTGTTGAATCAAAAGTATGACAAAATTATCTACACTGGTAACGGTACTGTTGGTAGAATTATTGCCAAAAAGGCTGCCGAGAATTTGACTCCTTGTATTTTGGAATTGGGAGGCAAGTCTCCTGGTGTTATTTTGGATGATGTTACCGATTCGGACATTGCCACTGTGGCAAGAAGAATTGCCTGGGGTAGATTCACCAATGCCGGGCAAACTTGTGTTGCCGTTGATTACGTTTTGGTGCCTCAAAAATTACATTCCAAATTCATTGCTGCAATCAAGAAGATTTTGGAGGAAGATTTTTACCCCAACTTGGATAAAACCAACAAGGATTGGACTCATATCATCCATGATCGTGCTTATGGAAACCTCACCAAGATGATTGCCAACACCAAGGGAGATATAGTTGTTGGAGGATTGAACCAAGCTGATTCAGAAACTAGATTCATTCCACCTACTGTTATTGATAATGCTACTTGGTCCGACTCATCAATGCAGCAAGAGATTTTTGGTCCTGTTTTGCCTGTTATTGTTTACGACAACTTATCCGACGCCATCAAAGAGATTGTTAGACAACACGATACTCCATTGGCTGAGTATGTATTTACTAGTGGTTCAACTTCACCCAAGAAGAACCGCCAATTGCAACAAATCATCACCAGTGTAAGATCAGGTGGATTGATTGTCAATGATGTAATCATGCATGTTGGATTATCTAATGCGCCATTTGGAGGTATTGGTGAATCGGGTTACGGAGCTTATCATGGAAAATTTTCGTTTAGGTATTTTACACATGAAAGAACCACTATAGAAACGAAATTGTCGACTGAAAAGATGATGATGTCGAGATATCCACCATTTACCGATGGTAAGGATAAATTGCTTGCTGCTGCTCAACAAAGTTACAATGGTAATGTTTGGTTTGGTAGAAGGGGAAATGTTCCCGTTGGTGGTCCTGGTGGTTTCTTTAGTATTTGGAACTCCATTGGTGGTGTTTTCAACTTGATTAGAAGATTCACCACCACAAAGACCTAGAGTTAAAATTAGAGTAGGGTAGAGTTAGAGAATAGTTTATACTTTGTACGAGTTTGACTTAGGGTAGAACAAATTAACAATTAACCTCAAAATTCGATCTAAATCCTAGCACCTCTCTTTACTCTGAGATAAACGTAACCTCAGTAAACCCAATTCCCTTTTCTTTTCCACCCTTTGGATCTTTTTCCTTATCCAATATTTCAATTTCAAACTCATTACTGTATTGGTAAATGTATGGCTTGGCACCAGCAACACCACTAACAATATTTTTCACAAATTGGGGTATTTCAGCCATAACATCAATACGTTCAATAAGGTTTTTCAAAGGACCGGTAACTTTAGCAATGGTGTTTCCATTTAATGGATCGACATAATTGAACTCAATACTTTTGGGAACGGGCCATCCAACTGAATCAACCTCAGGACTCAAATGAATAACTTCATTATCAATAGTGGCAAATAGAATTTTTTCATTATCAGTGACGAGTCCGATATTGACTTTAGTATTAGCATACGATTTGGGTGTGGTAAACTCCATTTGAACAGCAGCATAGTTACTACTTTGGAAATTCATGAAATTCCAAGATTTAGCAGCATGGTGGGGCTTCATACCTTGCAAAGCCATGACAAACATTGTATATCCATTGGTGATTGTAACTTCACCCAACTTCTTTGTCAAAATACGGCCATTGACGGTGCATCTAGGCCAAAACACATGTCTCATTGAACCCCAAGGTTGTTTGATATCTTCACCATAAAAAGTCATTCCATCATCACCAAAAATAACACCATCAGTCAATCTTTCAACTTCCAATTCAACAATCGACTCATTACAAACAAACGATCTCAACTTGTATTTCTTACCATCAATCATTTCAAATTTCAAATTGTCAGCTTCGAAATTGAATCCATCAACAATCTTGAAATTCTCCAACTTGGTACTTGTCCAAATATTCTTTGAGGAATCATTAATATTGTAAAGACGGAAAGTGAATTGAGCAGTTGTGTGAACACCCATAACATTTGAATGAATGATTTGGGCAAACCCAACATTTCCTGATGCCAAGTCGGTAAAGTAAAACGTTTGCGTCTCGACATTGGTGTATGGAGGTGATTGCCAATTGAAATCTGTGGCTTCAGTTGAACGGTGGACTGAACCTGACTTTTTATCCACGCGGGTTGTCACTGGATGGATTGCGGATTCTCCGTAGTAAGGTTCTTCAAACCCTAAAACGGATAATCCCCCTTGTAATTTTTTAAACATTGTACTTGGATTGGTGTTTGTATGTAATCAAAACTGAATGTTTTTGGTTAAAAGCAATGCAGAAGGCAAAAAAAAAATTAAATTAGAGAAAACAATCCTTTTTGATGGCATGCAGAAATTTTGATAAACAACAAAAACAACGAAGATTAAACTTGGGGGTCATGTGCGCGCAACTGTAAAGGCCGAATTGAATATACCAAATTTACATCCTTTATTTATTGTAAGCTTTAGCATAAACAACCCTTGGAGTTCAAAAGAAAAATAAAAGCATCACGGGGCTTTGATGGTCTTTTTTATAACAAACTGCTTTATTACAAAAGGCAATTGTCTCACTCACATGCTGTAGAAAGCACACTCTTTTAATTTTGCAGATAGCACTAAAGGGAGTGTTATAAAATCTCTCCAAGATTTACATAAAAAGGAGTTTCTTTTCACACTACGAAACATGACACTTACCACGAGCACACCCAACTTGATTTTGATGACGTCGCATCTGTTTCATAGCAAAGGTCTAGGTCTAGTTGTCTGCTATCGCAACGTCTTTGCGAAACTTATCGTAACTCTGCTCTAGTATATTGAGAATATGAATGAGCAGTTATATACCTAAATCTTGACACTGAATCGTTATGGTAGTAGCTCTTCAACATACTATTTAGATCTTACCTTGTTGCAAGCCTTCATCGCTACCGGGTATATACCCGGTAGCGACATTAAATTCTTCAACTTTCACACAAGGAAAAAGTTTCGAGAACGAAAAATTTTTCACCTTTTTCTACTCAATCTTCTCTTCATTAGATAATCCATTCACACACAATATGGCAAGAGGCCCGTATGTATTCTTCCAAATCAGTTTCAGTAAAATGAGACTTTGAAATTTGGAGAATGAAGAAAGTAAGCCCATGAGGATTTTGAAAATCATCATGGCAGTGCCAGTCAAATTGAAAAAAATTTGATTTAGGAATTTTAAGGGAGCCTTGTCTGTGTAACTTTTTACCTCTTCATTCTTCACTTTATGAAGTGTCCGTTGTATACTAACTTTGTTTTTTTTTTTAGAAAGAAACATTTAAAAAGATTAGCAGCTCCATCCCACTGGATGTTGGACAAATTGTCCGGAACCTATGCTCCAAAATCATCTGCTGGTCCACACAAGTTGAGAGAATCATTACCATTGATTGTCTTTTTAAGAAACAGATTGAAGTATGCTCTTAACGGTAGAGAAGTTAAGGCCATCTTGATGCAACAACACGTTCAAGTTGATGGTAAAGTCAGAACCGACACCACTTTCCCAGCTGGTTTCATGGATGTTATTACTTTGGAAGCCACCAATGAAAACTTTAGATTGATTTACGATGTCAAAGGTAGATTTGCTGTCCACAGAATCTCAGCTGAAGAAGCCACTTACAAATTGGGTAAAGTCAAGAGAGTCCAATTGGGTAAGAAGGGAATCCCATACGTTGTCACCCACGATGGTAGAACCATTAGATACCCAGATCCATTGATCAAGGTTAACGACTCAGTCAAGATTGATTTGGCTACTGGTAAAATCACCGACTTCTTGAAATTTGACACTGGTAAATTGGTTATGGTTACTGGTGGTAGAAACTTGGGAAGAATTGGTGTCATTGTACACAGAGAAAAACACGAAGGAGGTTTCGATTTGGTTCACATTAAAGATGCTTTGGAAAACACCTTCGTTACCAGATTGAATAACGTTTTCGTTATCGGTGAAGAACACGGTAAACCATGGGTTTCATTGCCAAAAGGTAAAGGTATTAAGTTATCTATTACTGAAGAAAGAGACCGAAGAAGAGCTCAACAAGGTCTCATTGCTTAATAGAGATTGCTTTACATATGTAGCTTTTAATGGGTATTTCAACGGTTTAAAAACTAGTATATGTTGTAAATTGTAGTTGTGAAATACGTGCTATTGGCGGTATGCAAGACAAGTCTGATCACTAGACCAAACTCTACCGCATGTACGTAAAAGATGACTGTAAGATCTAAAGCATGATAGGTTGTACTTTTCGTGTGACCCCATATCTGGTCATGTGACCCCAATGATGGCAAAAAAAGAAACATCAAGTATAAATAAGCTGGAAAAAAGTGAAACAGAAATCAAGTGTATCCTTTTGCTTCTCTTTTTCCTCTTTATACGAGCTTTATGTGCAGTCCAGATAGTACGGGTGACGCAAGAAAGATACAACTCTTGTCATCGAAACGCGATCGCGTTCAATTCCTTTTACAATTAGAATCAATAAGAAAATGTGTCCTTGAAGTTAATTACCAAATACATCACTACGTAAACAAGTAAAATATTGGTAGTTAGAACCAGTTCCTGCTCAAGATTTTGACCGCTGGCAACGTCAAGTCAAAACCTGCCTATCTTTTTTGATTTCTGATGAAGCGAATTTTTAAAGTATCTCTCCAGAAATCGCATATGCAATGACATCTCCGTCAATGCGATTTCGATGGATTGTCTATTAGGTGCATATTGGCTCATAACCTGTTGAGATGTGGACTTCATAGAAAGTTCTTTAGTAATTGTTAATTATGGCATTAGGTGCGTATTTAAAATGTTTTAAATATTTGATTGAAGAAATGTTCTTGTGTTATATGATCAAGCAGAGTGGCATTACAAAAATTGATAATCGGGCAAGCACTTTGTCCTACTGGATGTTTTCACATCATTACTCATTGATAACAAGATCTACTCTGAAAATAATACAAATCAAATAGAACTACACGATTTTTCCGAAACAACTCTTTTCCTTCAAACTTTGAACCCACGTTTCTCCAATTGTTCAATGT
>OGTC01000151.1_pt1 | contig 44861 bp, 28 predicted proteins | sample 1574531 | NCBI WGS metagenome assembly OGTC01 (sample SAMN03295859, study PRJEB24534) | human gut metagenome | isolation source: fecal sample 2 from infant 9 | host: Homo sapiens | place: USA: Pittsburgh, PA | collected 2014-07 | reverse complement strand
GCTGTATTTACGTCATTATTTGTCAGTGACCGTTGCAACGTAGTTCCCTGTCATGAAAAAAAAGAAAAAGCAAGGTGGGGAGGGGGGCCTATTATTGGTTTCCATGGTTACAGGTAACAATAATAATTGAAGTATGAACTGCAAACAATTTGCTACCCAATGTCACAAGCGATTCTAGATTCCAAGATCTCTGATATTGTGTTATGCACAGTTGAACCTTAAAGATTAAAAAAATATTATCAGAGACAACACAAAAACAGGGCTAGCTTGGGACCAATTTATCCAATTATGGCGAATTGGTAAATAAAACGATTTTTTATAATAACAATAGGCTCATCTCTATACAGGAATAGACGCCAAAAAAATCAAAAAAAAAAAAAAAAATCAATCAAAAACAATGTCAACTCATGGTTTTGTGTGATATCAGTGCAGTATCCCTTCGTACAGAAAAACAATGCAAAGGCAATGGCAAACAAACTATAAACAATAGAATTATTGTTGGAATGCGTGAAAATTTTTTCAAATCGGGACAAGTAATAAACAAACAGAAGAAAGGGCACTGCCTACTAATTTCATATAAATATATATTTAAGGGTAATCCCGACGATTCATGTTTTTAGTTTGCCCGTTTTTCCTCTTTTGCTTCTTTTTCTTTTCCCCTTATCCCAACGATCAAGCTTATTTACACACTCATTTTAAAGAACGTTCACCGTTAGTAACACTACTACAACAACGTTTACTTACCCAACTATTGTCTTTCCTTATTAACAAGAGTTTCACTTACAAAACTAACTTATACCAATCGTTTATATTTTTAAAAAAAGCTTGAATTAAAATGAAATCATCCGTCTTGAGTTTATTGACTATTGCAGCATCTGCTTTAGCTGCCCCATTGCAACACCAACACCACCACCATCAACAGGAAAAGAGAGCTGCTGTCACTAAGGTTGTTTATGTTGACGGAAGTGGAAACACCGTTACTGGTCCAACTGCTTCAGCCTCAGCTTCAGCTTCAGCTCAATCAACTGTCACTTCATCATCATCTTCTCCCGATGAGACCACCCAACAAGATGAAACATCTTCATCTGTTTCCACTTCATCATCATCTTCTTCTCCTTCATCATCAGAAGATAACTCTTCATCCGAAACTGGTTCATCATCAACTGGTAGTTCCTCAATTGCTGGTGACTTGAAGGCTTTTGTTAACCCAACAGAAAAATTCGAGGATGGTGTCCATTCATGTGACTCCGTTGTTACTGGTCAAGGTGTTATTGCCGTTGATTGGTTGTCAGGATTAAATGGTGGTTGGACTACCATCATGAACCAAAATGGTGACACTTCATCCACCTGTAAGGACGGATACTACTGTTCATACGCTTGTCAAGCTGGTATGTCAAAGACCCAATGGCCATCAGAACAACCAAGCAATGGTATCTCCGTTGGTGGATTGTACTGTAAAAATGGTAAATTGTACAGATCAAACCAAGATGAAGACTACTTGTGTTCATGGGGTTCCAACAATGTACAATTCGATTCACAAATTTCCAAGGATGTTGCCATCTGTAGAACCGATTACCCAGGTTCTGAAAACATGAATATCCCAACTTTGTTGTCTGGTGGTGGATCTGCTCCTGTTGCTGTTGTTGACTCAGACAACTATTACAATTGGAAAGGTGGAAAGACCTCTACTCAATACTATGTCAACAATGCTGGTGTCTCTGTTGAAGATGGTTGTGTTTGGGGATCATCTGGATCTGGTGTTGGTAACTGGGCCCCTGTTGTTCTCGGTGCTGGTACTACCAATGGTAAGACTTACTTGTCATTGATTCCAAACCCAAACAATACTGAGAAACCAAACTACAACATCAAAATCGAAGGTGACGACGTCAATGGTGACTGTAAGTATGAAAATGGAAAATACAATGGTTCTGGATCTGATGGTTGTACTGTGACTGTCAACTCTGGTGATGCCAAGTTTGTTTTCTATTAAGCAAAAATACAAGTCCACTTGAAGAAAAAAGTCTTGTTTACTTGAATTCCTTACTTTTTTGTCGTTTCGTTTCGTATTGAAAATTGGTTTCAATTAGTATCACAGAGATCGGTTACCTTTGCTTTGCTTTTGCTTTGTTTCGGTCTGAGAGAATACCAACATTTGGCGTTGATGCTAAATGATTGTTCACCTTGAATGCTGTATTATTTTTGTTTATTGTTTTTTTTTTTTGATACCATGAATTTTCATACACCTGTTATTCTGTTGATCTACAAAGGTTGATGGAAGAGTTCTTTTGTTTAGATTTATTTTTTTATATTAAATGTTTGCCTTTCAAAATGTATCCGTAGAGAAGCTATAGCTATTTGCATTACCCAAAGGCAACGGAATTGCAGTAACTTATGATCAACTCATCTTTTGTCCTAAACAAGTTATACAAGTCACCAATTCTCTCCTCAGGAGCCGGCAGAAACGAGCTTTGGATGTATAAACAAAGACGAGTCTGCTTAAGCCTCTTACACAAGAATTTGTTTAAAGTGGCAATTGTTTGTGTTGATGAGATTTTAAACACCTTTGGATTGATTGCAATTGTTGATCCAATCGGCTGGAATCGAATACTAATCTTTGCGGTTTCTTCTGATGCCGTCGTTCGAATCGGATCCGCACTGGTGTCTTGTCTCTGCTCGTATTCTTGAAATGTTTTCCCTAATTGCTCCTGTTGGCCAGCGGGAAGCTTGTCCAAGACAACTGATGTAGATAATGGTATGCGTGTTTCCACTTCTTCACCCTTAATCTCTTGAGCGTTGGTCACTCTATCTGACGATAGGCTCGAAGATGAACTGGAGGACAAGTCTGAGGAGTCCCCATCGTCTTCTGGCTCTGATTCTCTTATGTATGACATTGTTATTTCGTCGTCATTGCTATACCCGTCGATTGTTCAATTTTGAAAGTTCCGCCGCGAATCCAAAAAAAAAAAGGAACAAAAAGTCAGAGGTTAAACTGAGACAATCTACTTCTTTTCATCAAAAGGCACACTTCTTCGACTACAATACCAAAATGACTTCCGAATCAGATGAGAAGGTGGACACAATATCAGCCGCTTCAGATATAGAAAGTGAGTCAACTATTAATGAGCCAATTCTGTTTGACAAAATCTTGGAAAGCTTGAAAAACGGAGCAAAGGATGCTATAGCTGATAAAGATTACTTGTCATATAGCACGTTGCTAGATATTCAATTACATGACCCTTCTCGGTACACTTATGATGAAAGGGAGCAACTTATGGCATCCCTCTTGGAAGTATTGCAACTGAATGACACTTTGGTTTACGAAATTGGTTGGGATATACCTAGTATCATCATCCCTTATATAGAATCGGATTTTGATTTTAGTTCCGGGATCAGAGATGCACCATGTGTCTACAAAATTCTCAAAATATTCGAAATATTAGCAATAAAGGGGAACCCAAAGGAGTTATTTTTGAAAAGTTGTGAGTTGTTGGGAACATTAACCTTGAGCGATGTCGCAAGTACTGATTTAGACCACAAGGAAAACTTTTTTGAAATAAAAATGTACAACGTCAATGAATTGATGGCCACTTGCTTGCGCAAAATACCAACGTTGTACCCATCAAGACTCTTGGCCATGGCTGTGGGTGCGTACGTTAATTTGATGTTTAATTTGCAACAGAACCCAGTGTCTCGACCAGCGTATGTGTTTGTGTTGAAAAGAGCTTATAGTTTTGCTAGAAACTATGATCGTGCTCCCCAACCACCAAATGTCAACTATTCCGAATCTGCATTTTTAAAAATACAAGAGGATGAGGATTTTTTGATTAGAAAGTTATTAACTGGTTTTATTACCAATATAATCTACATGGGAACAAGAGCATACACTTCGTCGTTTTCGATGCGTCATTTCAACCATTTGCAAAAATGCTCAGGCAAATCTCTCGATGGTCAACCACCACTCGACACTGCAATTTTTGATAGGTTTTATGAATTGTGTTATCTGTTTGACTTGTACTTGAAAACAATTTTTGAAAAATTTGTCGCAGAGTCGCGTAAATTCGTATACGGAATCAGCCACAAGGAGGAGGATTTCGCTGACTTGTTATTTGAGAGATGTGTTGTTGATTATCAAGCAAATTTGATAACCAGTATTGTGGATAGTGATGCCAAGTCAGTTAATGATTCAATATTAGGAGAGATCATTTTATTCACACAGTTTAAAGCCGACAATGATACGTTTGATACCCCCTTAGTTAAGCTAAGCGATGCGATTAGCATTGCTTTACGGTTGCTCATTCCTCAAATGGTTGAGAAGAGCTTTTTGCATAGGTCATTACAAGATTTAGCTCTTTATTGGATTTGGTATGCGTTACGACAAAATGAGCTCAAGGTTGACTCCAATTATGATGCAAAGAATGATTTGACTTCAATCCCTCAAGAGTACTTGCCCATTTTTTTCCAATGTTTGATTTTTGTTTTCCATCATAGTGAAGTGCCCAGATTCAGATATATGATGTTGACATTGTTGACAAAGTTGTTGATTGTTACTCCTGAATCAGTTGGATATGACTTCATAAAAGATACCATTGAAAACTGTCCTTATGAAGTAATGCGGCCAGCTTTGATTGGTATCTATAAAGAACTTTTGTTGAATCTGAGAACCGATGTCAATGATGTTGATCTGGCTTTAAAAAGCGTTTCTTTGAAGGACGAAAATGGAACTGGCAAAGCTCCTGAGTTGCCTCCTCGAAGGGTAAAGGCTAGTACTTGCTACGCCTTGAGCGAAGAGAAATTCCAAGACATTCTTGAATGGGTCCTCCTAGCTCAGTCTAACGCGTTTATTGAAAATGATGGCGGTGCCAAAATAGATCCAAGTAGACTTTCTACTTTAGCATCAATCTTGAATCTACTCGTGACACTAAGGAGGCATGAGATTGCTATTGCAAGTAAGGACAAACTAGAAAAAGTCTTGAAAAGTGTTGAAAGAAATGTTGACTACGTTGCCAAGAACGGTTCAAACCAGTTCGAAAGGAATGCAGCTGGAATGTTGAAGCTTACAATCGAAAGAATCAAAGAATAAATCAAAAATGTCTATATTGTCGATAAACATTACCCACTTTGCAATGTTACTTTTTTTTGAACCCCTTTTTATTGGAGGACCTATCGTCAACCAAAGGGCCCCAATAAACGAAAAACCCTTCTTTAGTACTCGAAATATCTTCTTCGATTTGTAACTCAACGTCATCAATGAATGGATCCTCGAAATCGTATTTACCCACTTTTCGAATCATTTTAATCTCGTGCTGTCGTACCAATTGCTCTTCAGTTAATTCTTTACCTCTTGGAGCAATCGGTAGGACCGAGTTATTTGACTGCTGTGGGGCTTTTTCCTGATCATCACCTACATCGTCATCATCTTCGTCATCGTCTTCATCATCAATCATGTCGTCTATAACCTCAATCGCCGATTTAGCTTTTGGGTGCATGACAGACCAACCATATTTATCTTCCGCTAGTTTTAATACATTGACAACTACTTCAGCCTTTCCAGGTTGTGGGTCCTTGGGATCTAGTAGTGGAATGTTCAATGCCACAATTGGTGGTTCAGCTCTCTCTTTCTCTTTTTCTTTTTCTCTTGGTGTCTTCTCGATTAGCTTTTCCTTTGCTTTATCAGTTTTGCTTGTGGCAGGTGATGATATCGGGGATGCTGTCAGGGTGATGTCCTCACCATCATCGGGATTTAACAAATCAATAACAGTGGGGCCTGCAAGTTTTACGGGTTTCGTGGGAGCCTTTATCGTGTTCATGCCAGTTTGAGGTGGCTTTTTTGTTTCATTCTTGCTTGTATTGGCTGTGTTATCCTCTCTCAGTATATTCAGTTTAGACACTATTGACGGAGGCTGTTGGAGATCTGGTGTACCAGACTTGCGCTTTTTAGTATCGTTTGGCTTAACTGTGCCACTTGGTTTCTTTCTTTTCAACACATTTTGGTTTCTTACATCAGTTGACTGGGACGGAATTGGTGGAGTGGGTGCCAACTCCTCATCGTCCATGTTGATTATAGAGTTGATGGAGGTTTTACTTTTGGGTTGAGGTGACGCAACGGGTTCCAATTGGAATTTTGTTTGGAATTTCTTAACTTGAGCTGATATTGACGGTGGTGGAGAATAAGACAATGATCGCGATTTCGAACTATCTGCTCCGACTATGACATTGGCTTTGGGTTTAGGTATATTATTTCCTAACGTTATTGTATTGTTTGAAGCAACAGCCCCATTATTCGACTTCACTGTGGGGTCAAAGGAAGTTTGAAATTGAGAAACAAGTTGCTGAATCGGGGTATGGACCTGCTTTATATCGCTCCCCTTGCCTTGCAACTTTTTCAAGCTTGGCACATTTGTATTGGTAGATGACGAGTTGGAATCCAAAAGCGACGAAATGGAAACATTTGTACTCATTCCGTGAGACATTGCACTAAATCCTCAACGTTGTGATCTATAGTGGTTTCGGTTTTTTTAAAAAAAAATGGCTGCAAATCGTGTTTATTTTATTGCGGGATCAAAACTTGGTGATTGTCACTGTAATGGGGGAGGGTAGTGTGTAGTGTGTAGTGTGTAGTGAATTTAGCTTTCAATTTGGTTCCAGAATCTGTGTATAGGTTCTGCTTTCCCTTTGCCTGTTGATTTTTTTCCACTTCTGCTGTTTTGCTAAAAAAAATTTGTCATTCCTTTGTACTTTTACACACTACCTCGACAATATATAAGCCAACATTTTTTTGAATTTTTGTTTGTTTTTATTGTACAATTTCAGTGATTGTTAACTATGAGCATGTTTCGCACTCCCCATTTTACGAATGCCAAATTTGCCCATCTTTTTTCTCTTTTGCTGTTTTCTTTTTTTTCGTCTGATTGAGCATGGTAGCGTCGGCAGTTGGGGGCGCAAAAAATAATATAACATAGGCAGTTACTGGATGCAGGACCCGGCTAAACTATTCGTAAGCTTAGTGGAGTTCAACTCAGAGCTGATCGAAACTAATAAGCTTTATAGTTGATAATACTTTATACAATGTAATTGGGTTAAGTGGTCAAAACAATTATGCAGGGTATCATCGTATGAGACTTGAGAATTCTGCCCTAGAAATTTTGAAGTAATATTGTTGCAAAATTATGATTATGCCTTGAATCACCTCACACATAGACATCAACTAGGTCATATATGTTGGCAAATGAGAGCCTCCAATTTTATTCTTTAAGCAGTATCCCCTATATTTAACCTACACAATACAAAATTAACATATACCGTTGTCTAATATTGTTCTCCCTATACCCTCATACACTAGCAACACGAGCTCGTACCTTGATTTTTATCGTCATTCTCAATCGTAATGTTTATAGTTTCTGGTTTATCTGCATTAGCCGGTTCCCTATTCTCGTCATTTTCATCATTGTTAAAGTCAGGCAAAGATTGGGCAATTTTCTTAAATAATAGCTTGACATTGTGATTAGCTTTTGTTGACGTCTCTATGAAAAATTTAGACCCAATCTTATTATGCAATTGCTCCACTTCTTCGACGCTCACTTGCCGTTTGGTACTAGCTAGATCCAGCTTGTTGCCCACTAGCACAATCACCACATCATCGCCTCTTTCCACTTTAACATCCTTGATCCACTTATCGAGATTTAAAAATGACTTTTTGTTTGTTATATCGTAACATATTACCGCTACATGCGAGTCACGAATGTATGAAGGAATCAACGATCGAAATCTTTCTTGTCCTGCTGTATCCCATAATTGTAATCTCACAGTCTTCCCTTCTTCAAGGTACATGGTTTTACTTAAAAAGTCAATCCCTATTGTAGTTGCATATGTCTCGTCAAATGTATCGTACATAAACCTCGTAATAAGAGAGGTTTTACCAACACTTTGATCTCCTAAAAAGACAATCTTGTATTTCTTGAGGATATTTGTTTTGTCCGAGCTCATTGTAGTCATGTGTATGTAATAGAAGGTTTCGTTAAAATGAAATGAATGATATATGCACTCGGACCAATATTTGAATTTGCTAATGAATGAAGCTGGTCAGCAGGATCCAGTTGTTGGTGACACTGTTGGACTTAAAACAATAATTTTATTTTTTTCTTTTGTCGTTTTTTTCCAGCAATCACTCAAAAGAGGGAAAACAGAAAGAGAAAAAAAAAAAAGTCTAGACACAGTGAAATCGGGATCTTTTCAAACTTACAACATCATCAAAGGCAAGATGGAAGATGCAGAATTGAATGCCATTAGACAGGCGCGTCTAGCTGAGCTACAAAAGACCTCTGGTGGAGGGAGCTCCAGCTCTTCGACGGCACTGGGCCAACAGCAAGAACAACAACAAAGAGCAGCCAATGACATGACCAGTGCTATTTTGGGGAAAGTATTGGAAACTGAAGCACGAGAGAGATTGAGTAGGGTGAGAATTGTGAGGCCAGATAGGGCACAAGCGGTGGAAAACTACATCATGAAGTTGTATTCAATTGGACAAATAAGGCAAAAATTGAGTGAAAAGGACATTGTGGAAATACTTGATGGTCTAAGTAGAGACACCCAGCAAAAACAACAGTCCAAAATTGTATATAATAGAAAGCAAACCCTTGATGACGATGACGAAGATGATTTTTTTGATTAAATGGAGTCAAAGTCGTCGCGAGGAATGGATATGTATCACAAGGATACAGCGGCGGTTGAACTTTTGAGAGATTGAATTATGGAAGCCTCTTTGTAGCATGTTTAGGAGAAGTGATGAAGGAAGAAGAAAGTGTATGTCCATGAGCTTCATCTGATATGTGATTGTAAAGCCCAATGAGATTGAACGCGACACATTGAAATCTTTTTGTGACATCTCTTCAATTCTTTATTTATTTTTGTTTACACTTTATGGGTTACATAGATTAGTCCACTTTTACTTCCACGGTCAACATGTCTAATATCCAAGTGGTAGTTAGGTGCCGTGGTAGAAATCAACAAGAAGTTGCGGCAAGGTCTCCAATTGTGCTAGATCTAACAGATGATACTTATTCCATCACAGAGCCATATGTGTCAATTAATCATCCTTCTAGCTCCAGCAATAATGTCCTTGGGAAGACAATCAATTCACTGGATATAACCACGAATGCTTCCAAGAGGGCTTACAAGTTTGATCAAGTGTATGGGTCACAGGCCGATCAAGGGTTAGTGTATTCCCATGTTGCACTTCCACTATTATCAAATTTTTTGGAGGGAACGAATGTATCCATAATGGCATATGGTCAAACAGGAACAGGAAAGACGTACACCATGTGTGGTTTCAACAACAGTAACAAAATGGATGAATTGCCTTTACCCGAAGTTGCTGGAATCATACCCAGGACATTGTTTGAGCTTTTTGAAAAGTTGGAGTACATGGGTGACGACTACATGGTGAAAGTGTCGTATTTGGAAATATACAACGAGGAACTAACAGATTTACTACTGAATCACAGTAAAAAGTTGCGGATACACGAGAGAGTAAACTCATTATCAAATGTTGGTGCCTCTCGGAAGTCAATAAGTATACAAAATTTATCCGAGCTTTGCATCAACAATTATGCCGAGGGCATCAAGTTGTTAAAGATGGGATTCAATAAGAAAAAAACGGCAACCACAAATATGAATGAGACATCTTCTCGGTCTCATACGATCTTTAGCATACAATTGTATCGAAAAGATACAAATGATGCATCAATATATAGAGTTTCAAAGATGAATTTGGTTGATTTAGCAGGATCAGAGAACATTAGCAGATCTGGATCAATTGTGAAAGAAGCTGGTGGAATAAACCAATCATTGTTGACTTTGGGAAGAGTGATTAATGCTTTAAACGATTCAAAGCTATCTCAGCACATTCCTTATAGAGAATCAAAACTTACACATATACTACAAGACTCGCTTGGGGGTGGTACTAAAACTACGCTAATCGCGACTGTGTCTCCAGCTCAGATCAACGCCATGGAGACTTGCTCTACTCTAGATTATGCAAGCAAGGCAAAGAACATTAAAAACACACCGCAAAATGGCCACGACTCAGAGATTATTTTGAAAAAGATTTTGGTCAAAAATTTAACAAGCGAGATTAGCCAGCTAAATCTGGACTTGATGGCGACCAGACATAAAAATGGTATCTACTTGGATCAAAAGAGCTACAAAAATTTGCTTTTGGAAACCGAGTCCTTGAAAACGCAATTGAAGGAGAGTTCGTTGAGAACAGAACTGTTGAGTAAGAAATGTGATGTCTTGGAGCAGCTGAACATTCAATGCAAGGAGGAGCTATCAAAGGTTTTGTCTCAGAATGAAGTCATCAGTAACAAAGTCTGCATTATTGAGTCAAAATTGCGCGATTCTAATTTACAATTGTCCCATAAAGACGCCAAAATTGATTCCTTGACAGCAAAGTTGAAACTGGTCCTCGAAAAATCCACAAACTCAGCCACGATGTTAACTTCCCTTCTATCGAACCATCTAAATGCGTCTGTAAACTTACTCAGTGATACTATTGACATGCAATCAAACTCAATTGCCGTGAATGCCATGGATGAATTCCAAAAAAAGTTTCAAAGAGATTTGCAAAGCTTCAAAGAGGACCTTCGGTCAAATTTGCAATTACATAATGCGAGTATACAAGACAAGGTGAATGGAGATTTGAAGCCAACGTTTGATTCCTTGCTGGAAAGTATGACCAATTTGTACTCTCTTCATAAAAGACTGCACAGCAATATGCGAGAAGTTTTGACGGGCTTGAAGGTTGCGAATGGAAAACTAGCTCGGTACTTGAATGAAGATTGTTTGATTGGAATTGAAGAAACTATACGGAAAAAGCACGAAAAGGTTTTACAAAACAATTTCACAACATTTTGCGACAACATTAAGCTGATGATAAGCAATGAAATTGAGAAATCGATTTTGAACGCGGTGAAAACCACTGGTGCCGCAACTCACGATGAGCTAACAAAACAAAGAGCACAAGTTGCTACGTTTACCAGAAGTTGGAAGAGCCAGATAGATGAGATTGTCCCAAACATTGAAAAAGAGTTACGGGATAGTAATCAGGTTTTCGAAAACTCAAGTGACAAGTTGCGTGCACTTTATGCCAAGGGTTCTCAGAGTGTTGAGTCTATATCAAGAGAAACATTGAACTTTCCCCTTGACAAATTACCTGACTCTTCTGAGCTTTCCACAATAAGTAATACTATCAAATCTTCTAATGATACAATTTCACAAAAGTTGCAAGATATCAGCTCCAACCTAACTCAAATTCAGCAATTTGATGCTAAAAGTGCCTTTGAAATTTCTCCACTAAAATCAAAACTTGATCAGTCACCACTGGGTGATTCCTATATGAATCAAAAATCATTACACCCGATGCGTAGACGTGCACTTTCATTGTCACCAGTGAAATCCAGTAGAGCACTGACTCCATCCAAAATTCCCACTATAAAACGGCTGAATACTAATGTCACTGATGACGACAGACCCAAAAGACGAAAGATTTTTCTGTCACTATCCAATGTATTATAACAGTAAAGAGTTAGTTGCTGTATTCAACTATGTAATATATAATTTACCATTTGTATCTCTAAAGAAGGCCATGTCCCTATAAATCTATGCTTTCCGTACGTTGGTAGCGTTGTTGTAACTCGGTTCGCGGAGATCCAAATTTGACACCCAGTCCGTTTTTAACAAAATTCCGCTCATAGGCCCAACACAAATCAACATTAGAGCATTACGTGATACCCCCGATTTAACTTTTTCATCATCGACCTTTTCCTCCTCACTCAACCCCACCAATACATGTTGATATCGAGCATGGACAAAACAACTCAATATATTGTCGGGTACACCTCGATATCCGTGGCACTACTAAGTTGGTCTGTATACGACTCACTATCCAAATCATTTAACTACATCATGTTTATCATTGAATTTACCGACGGGTTGAAACTAGGTATATTTATCAACTCGATTGTGTTTGTCTTCCTTGTTTTCAATAAGGTGTTGCAAGTATTGTTGTTTGGCACACTTCGGATGATTGAGGTTGAGCATTTATTAGAGAAACTACCCATATTCGCCATCAACTTATTTCTCAACCTAGCTACTGGGGACAACAATATCTTATTGAATGTATTGCTCATGGGGATTGCCATGACATTTAAAGTGGTTCACGTCATAATGTTTGATCGCTTGGACCTCTTAAATCTTCAAATCTATAACAGATTGAATGACGACGAATTTGGCGATCGTATTGAGTTGAAGGACGTCATCAGGTACTACGTTAGCCTGACCAACTTCTGGCTCAACATTGCGCTTGTGGTGATTGACTTTATTGTGGCAAAGTTTTTAGTCTATGATGTGTTTCAAGGTGTTAATTCATTCACATGTTTGTTATTTGGTTTTCAATTTGCCGTTCAAGGAGTTGAAGCATTGACTAATTTTGCCAAGTTGATGTTGGGATTTTACGAGATAGTGTTCTATAAAGTAAAGAGGAACAACCGGGAAGTCGAGAGGGAAAGGGAACTCGCAAGAGAAACTTCTGAAGAAGCTGAAGAAGCTGAAGAAGCTGAAGAAGCAGAAGAAGCTGAAGACGCGGAAGTGGATGTTGAGGATGCAGAAACGGACGAAATTGAGGTGGAGATTGATAATGATGATGACAATGAACTTGACTATGTGTGGGAGAACAAACCGTACTATAGCAAAGCCATTGACATTTCATCAGCATTGCTAACGGCAATTTCATATGTTTGCTTCATTTATCTTTTGACAATCCACTCAAGATTGTCATTACCCTTGTCGATGCTTCAAGGAACGTATTCGTCGTTGAGGAAAGCCTGGGTTCAAGTGTCTCAACTTTTATCACTCATTGAATCATCTAAGCGATTGGATACTCAATTACCTAATGCTACCAAAGAAGACTTGGAAAAATCAGACAATTCTTGCTTGATTTGTCTTGATGATATGTATTCAGTTGAAGAGTATCACCGATTATTTAAAAAGCCACAAGCGCCAAGAAGAGTGCCTAAGAAGTTGCAATGTAACCATATTTTGCATATGGGATGCTTGAAAGAATGGTTGGAAAGATCCGATAGCTGCCCGCTTTGTAGGCGAAAGGTGTTTGGCCCGAATAATGCAGGCGCCCGAGCTCAACATCGCGCAGAGGAACAACAAGATGCTAACGCTCAACCACAACCTGAGGATCAACCGAGACAAGAAGATCCTATACCGCAACAACAGCCGCAACCGCAGCCTGAGCCAGAACACAGAGCTGAACTTCCACAACCAACTCCGACTACAACAATGCCAACAACACGACATAACTACAATCTTGCAAGTCCCGGATCCGACAACGATACAGCAAGTATAATTGCTACTGTGGATCGCCAAACCGAGATACTAAGAAATTCTGCTGTCTCACATGTTGCTCCGATAGAAGGAAGCTCAAGGGATGTAGAACCAACGAGTGCAGTGCCGGCACAAACATCAACCACTATGGCCTCCTCAACTTCCACCTCAGCAGCAACAACTAATCGTTCTAGTGAATTACTATATCAAACCATTAATCTACCTTCTTCTGCAGTGATTCCACCAGATTGGGTTCTACTTCCCTTGGAACAGACAGAGGAAGAAAATGTCGATTACAAGGTGAGTTTATCGACTGAACTTAAAGCGAATTTGAGGATTCTTGAAAAGGGCGGGAATAGGGATTTGAAGTTTTACGACATTCCAAGTGATGACTAAAAAACGGTGTATGTATACATGTATGTATTAAAGTCTATAATGCGTTACTAGTGCTAGTTACTTGACTGTCCTTCTTTAGCTTTTTATGCTTATGCTTATACTTATGCTTCTTTTCTTTTTTATGACTCGAGTGTTTCTTGACCTTGTGATCCGATGATGGCGACTTCGTCTTATCATGCCACTTCGACGTCGACTTCCTTCTCACCTTCCACTTGGCATCCTCTTTGAGTCGTTTTTGGTGCAATTCGAGACTGTTTCTTCTGTCATTAAAGCTGCTGGCGAGGGAGTCTTCGATGCTTTCATCGACCTCAGACACTACTGAAGCTGAGTAGTTGCCAGCACCTAGCGTATTACCAGTTGTGTTTGAGTCAATGATATGTTGCAGATCGAAGGGATGTGCTTGTCTAGTATCATGAGCTTCAGTCCTTTCAAAATTGCTTTCAAGCTCAATCACGTAAGGTTCTGCTTTTTTAAAGTGCTCGTTGTCGTCCAGTGGCATAACATCATCATCAATTTGAGACCATTCTTCATTCCAATCGTTTTCTACTGGCACTTCCTTCTTGGAAGTTGCCATTGATTGATTTCCGTTCATTATGTTGTTGGGCTTTTCGATTTGATTTATGACGGGAGCATCTAAACTTGATCTCATAGACACATCACCGTCCTCGATTTGAGACCACTCCAAGTCGTAATCAGTGACATTTGAATCAAATTTGTCACTCAGTGTGTTCACACCGTGCTTGCTCGAACTCGTTTCAACATCCTCCAAAGTTTTATCTACAAGCTTTTGGTTTATGGATTCTCCACTCAGCTCCAAACCCAGTTCAGCATCGTCATTGTGGGTCCATCTCAATTCGAGATGCACATCATTGTCGTCTACTTGTGAATCAGCTAAAGAACGATACATTTGTTTCACCAGACCAATTCCTTTATGCTTCGCATCATCTACCCAAGACGCGGCCAAATCTTTTTCGGCTCCACCATCGCTCATCGGTGCGTCGATATCTTCATGGTCGGACTCTATCTGTTCCCAATTATCTTCATCTTCTTCCAAGTTTGCATCATTCGTATCATTCATCTCGTTTTGATTGCCTTCATCGATGAGAATTGTGTCATCAATATTGAGGAAGGCGCTATCATGCTGTGTAGGTGACTCATGATGAATCCCCTTCTCTTGAAGGTTTTGAAGTTTTTGAAGCGTGTCTTTCTCTTCCTCAGAGTCCGAGGTAATGGCTTCCCACTCATTATTACCATCGACTTGAGTCTCGGCTTCCATTCCAAAAGATTTGTTTAATCTGTTCTCCATCACATCTCCGTCCTCTTCTGAGTCTGATCGTATCTGAGACCAGTCATCGTCCGCATCAGGATCAGCTATGTCTTCCACCGCTTCAGGGACTCCAAAGTTATAGTCCATGTTCTTGTTATTTTTGTTTTGGGTTGAAGTTTCAATTGGAGCCATAGCTTCATCGTCATCCAAAACAATTTCATTCCAAACATTTGTCTCCTCCACATCAGGAATGGTGTCAATAATGGTTGTTCCATTTGCCTTCACCTTTTCATCATTATTGGACTTTTCAATCTCATACAATTTTTCAACAATCATCTCCCATTGTGTTCGAAGCTCGGTAAATGGCAAATCAAATTCAAACTCTTTGCACTTGTTCAGATTCAGCTCAATTTTCTTCCAGTTCGTACTGAGCAAATTAAGGCACTCTTTTGTTGACCGATATGTTGCTCCTGTCTCGCTGAACTTATCCAAATCGTGCTGCAATGCAAAGTGGTTCACTACTGTACAGCATTGACACAAGTAACATAACGCAGCAATAAAATACAACACCCCTTCCTTATGGTATGGAGGCTCCAAGATTAATTCTAAAATCTTGTTCAAGATTTGCTCGTATTCTTGTTGCACAAATAAATGCCAAAGAGAAGTAATCAAATACATGGGTGTTAATGAGCGTGTTCCTGATCTCCAAGCTGGCGCAATAGCTGACCTGTCGCTCCGCTCAATCGAGATTGTGTTCCGGTAGCTCACGGTATAAAAAGAATTCAAGTAGTTGAAAAATTTGGTTACCCTCATCGTTGCTGGCTGCTCCTTGTTCTTTGTTCCTAGTTGTGTTAGGATCTCGATTCCCAATGGCCAAAGTTGTCGTATATCAACCATAGGAAATCTTATTATAATGCAAAATAGTTTGTAAGATAGCTCCCAATTTTGTCGTAGAATGTTGATATGCAATAAAGTATTCATGTTGTTCAAGTGCCGATTGAGAACGGAATGAGTGGAGCTTGTCGATTGATTAGGCAATATTTCCATTCCGCTAGATTCAATGATGAATTGAGCTTTGATAGAAGTGTTTTGAACATCAAAATTTTTTGTTATTTGGTCGAGTTTTGCACTAGATATGATATTGTATTCATCATACTCTTCGTCATCAAGATTGTCGTCCACTTGCAACTTTAGCTCCACATCATCCTCATTTATATCATCTGGTACCAGCTCATCTAGAAAACGGTAAATATTTGTAGACAACCTATCGTTATTAAACTGAGTGTCATCGTAATCAGGCTTACTTTTTATTTTTCTCTTCCCATTTGGTTTTGATCTCTTCCCCTCTTGGGAGACGGCCCTGTGCCATAATTCGAATGTTTCCTCTGGTTTCAATCTTTGTCGAAGTTCATCATGTATCAATTTTAGTACGTATCGTTTCACTTCAGGATGTCGTAATTTCTTCTTTTGCAAGTGTGTTGATGTTTGGTAGATACTTTCTAATCTTTTTAGCTCTACATATTTTGATATTAGTTGGGTTTTGTTGCGTTTAGTCCGTCGTAGTTTGTGATCGGTGTCTGTTATATCTTCAAATATCATAAATGGATGTCACTGGCTGAATCAGTTGCTATATCATGTTCATTAGCTTTAGTAAATAATTGATAAAAACTGAAATGGGTTTTTGTATGTTTTTGTTTTGTAGATTTTTTTTTTCCAGTGATGAGATCAAAACTGGATCTTCGAGCCCATATCATTGATTGACATAAACACTAATACATTATGTGAATGATAGAAAACCATTGAGTATTGTGAAGTTTACAAAATTCAAGCTTTCAGTTGTCCGGTTGGCTACAAAACAGCCAGCACTTTGTTGCAGGTGAAGCCCTGTTAGAAGTGGATTTTTCTCGGTGATAGTTCTCAACAGTTTGCCGACAAGTTTAAACAGCGAGCACTCAAGAATGGCGCTTGTGGCAACGCAAAAACATTAGAAGGTACATGAGAGAAGACGTAGTGCATTCGAGTGAGGGTTTTAGTTCAGTCCATTTAAAATACTTTAATTATGGTTTATTTTTATTTTTGTTTTTTTTTGTTTTTTTTGCAACCAATTCGCGCCATCTTCGTTCCTTTGCGACCTAAATAACTCCCCCCAAGTGTTTATCAATTGCGAGCGACGCTAGTAAAACCGCCGGGCCGATGCTATGTGCAAAACTTTTCTGAATTTTTTTTTCTGTTGGCTCTGCTCAATTCTCTCAACGTGCTTAGAATTTTCTGGAAGTTTTTTTTCCACATTTGCACGCACTTCTCATTCAAATAAAAAGAATCTAGTTTTTTTCAAATTTTCCATACTCTTCGTATCCCCCAACTTCTACACAAACTACAACACCAATAGAAAAAGAGATCAAACATGTTGAAGGCTAACCATAGACAATTACATCAAGCCACAAAGACTTTTATTCGTCATGCTTCTTACAACCAATTGCAGTTCGGTATCGAAGGGAGAGCTGCATTATTGAAAGGTGTTAATACTTTGGCTGATGCTGTTTCCGTTACCTTGGGACCTAAAGGTAGAAATGTTTTGATTGAACAACAATTCGGTGCTCCAAAAATTACCAAGGATGGTGTCACAGTTGCAAAATCCATCACTTTGCAAGACAAGTTTGAAAATTTAGGGGCTAAATTGTTGCAAGAAGTTGCTTCCAAAACAAATGAAAGTGCTGGTGACGGTACAACATCTGCTACGGTTTTGGGAAGATCAATCTTCACTGAGTCAGTTAGAAACGTTGCTGCAGGATGTAATCCAATGGATTTGAGAAGAGGTTCACAAGCCGCAGTTGATGCTGTTGTTGACTTTTTGCAAAAGAACAAAAAGGAAATCACCACAGCTGAAGAAATTGCCCAAGTGGCCACAATTTCTGCCAATGGTGATAAAGCTATTGGTGATTTGATTGCATCTGCCATGGAAAAGGTTGGTAAAGAAGGTGTCATCACCATCAAAGAAGGTAAAACATTGGAAGATGAATTGGAAGTAACCGAAGGTATGAAGTTTGACCGTGGTTACATTTCCCCATACTTTATTACAAACACAAAAACTGGAAAAGTTGAGTTTGAAAATCCATTAGTTTTATTATCGGAGAAGAAAATCTCTAGTATTCAAGATATTCTACCATCTTTGGAAATCTCCAACCAAACTAGAAGACCATTGTTGATTATTGCTGAAGACATCGATGGAGAAGCTTTAGCTGCTTGTATTTTGAACAAATTGAGAGGTCAAGTGCAAGTTTGTGCCGTTAAAGCTCCAGGATTCGGTGATAACAGGAAAAACACCTTGGGTGATATTGCCATTCTCACTGGTGGTACCGTATTTACCGAAGAATTGGATATCAAGCCAGAAAATGCCACCATTGACTTGCTTGGTAAGGCTGGTTCAATCACTGTCACTAAAGAAGATACTGTTGTACTTAATGGTGAAGGAGCCAAGGAAAACATTGAACAAAGAGTAGAGCAAATAAAATCCGTTATTGATGATTCACAAACCACTGAATACGAAAGAGAAAAATTGCAAGAGCGTTTGGCCAAATTGTCTGGAGGTGTAGCTGTTATTAGAGTTGGTGGATCATCTGAAGTTGAAGTTGGTGAGAAAAAGGATAGATATGATGATGCACTTAATGCTACCAGAGCTGCTGTCGAAGAGGGTATTTTACCAGGTGGTGGTACTGCTTTAATCAAAGCAGTTCCAGTATTGGAAGATTTGAAATCAAAGAGTCACATTTTTGATCAAAAATTGGGTATTCAAATTATTCAAAGAGCAATTACTCAACCATGTAAGCAGATTATGGACAATAGTGGTGTACAATCTGAAGTTATTGTTTCAAAAGTTGAAGAGAATCCCGAATTTACGTGGGGTTACAATGCTGCCACAAACGAATATGGTAACTTGATTCAACAAGGAATCATTGATCCATTTAGAGTCGTCAAGAGTGGGTTGACTGATGCCGTTGGTGTTGCATCTCTTTTGGCCACTACTGAGTGCGTTATTGCACAAGCTGGAAAAGATGAACCAGCTGCTCCAGGAGGAGCCCCACCAATGTTCTAAGCACATGATGTGGAAAAAAGTAACAAGTTAGCAAGTCCTGTCTATAGTATTATACGTATAATGATTCAAAATTAGTATAGAAGAGTTCGAAGAATTGAAATGTCGTGAAAAAGAATCTTTATTAGAACTGAAAGAAATGCAATCTTATCTATTATTTATCATCCTCCTGATCATATTTGAGTTATCATACTCTTCTTGAGTGTAGCTTTTATAATCTGAAGTTAATGAGTTTATACCGTTGAATCCACTCATAGCCAGCGTCATTGACCCTGGAGCACCCAGAGGCAACATATCGGCGGCTCCAGCAGTAGCAGCACCACCACCACTACCACCACTATTACTATTACTATTACTGCCACCACTCTCTTCTAATCTCTTGGCTTCATCCATCAACGGTCTAATACACATCCACCCAGTCTCAGTTCTAAAATGCCGTGCCAATGCATCGCTTCGAGCAAATTTCTTACCACATCCCCACTTAGTAACACCATCTCTCAAATACCCTTGACAACTGAAATTTTTAGCTCCCTTGTGCAATTGCTCGTGTCTTTTCCTATCGTGGGAGCGACAGAAACGTTTGCTGCAATGAGCACAAGCATAAGGTTTTTCATTGGAGTGCGAACGCATGTGTGATTTCAAATTATATGGCTTGAGAAAGACTTTATCGCATGAAGGGCATGGGTAGGATTCTTCTTGAGTGGTGGGGTCTTGTACAGTAGTAGTTGATAATTCGCTATTGTCATTTCTTTTTCTTCTTTTGCGTTTAAGTGAAGGTGATATTGTGCATGATACTATGGATGAATAGTCAATGTCGGATTCTGATATGAGCGCAGGTAGAGTGTGTTGTTGTATTTGATGATTATGCTGTTGTTGGTGTGGTAATGGGTAGCTGTAGTGTGACGACGTGGCTGAAGATATCGAGGACGTTGTTGATGGTAATGATGCGTTTTTATCCGGTAATGAAACGGGGCTTAATGGGAAACGTTGCTGTGAATTAGTTGTAAATTTCCCATTACTATTTGCACCAGTAATGTAGTTGGGGATAGGAACATAGGGTTGATTTGTAGTATAATCCTGTTGACCTAAATACAGAAAGTTGAAATTGGGAGCCGAAATTGAAGATTGTGAGTAAATCATATCTTGTGGGGCTTGCGCTGGCGCTTGTGCTTGTAAAAGGTTGATTGATGGAAGTTGTTGCAGTGATTGCTGTGGTTTGATGTAGTGTTGTGTTTGTGGTTGTTGATTGAATGATTGTTGATATTGTACATATGGTTTGCACTCTTGAACGTAGTTGTAATTAGCACCAGCTAGGCAAGAAGAAGCATCAGTTCCTTGAAGGTTATTGGCATAAGCATAAACATTTCTTGACCCACCATCTTGAGGATATTGTAAGTTGATACTTGTTGTTGGGCGTAATTGTACGTTATCCATGATGCTAGTCTGTTCAAGAGTGATTGTGGAAAAATCTATTTGATACTCCGTGGATGGAGAGTAGAAAGTGTTTGTGTGTCAAAATGTCCTTTTGTTAATACACAGTTATGACAGTTATGTGGTGGTTTCTATGTCTTGTGAGCTTATCAGTATAATTAGGGCGCTTCTCATATACCGGTGTTTGACAAGAAAAGTTTTAAAGGAAATTCGACGGGGAATGAAGGTTATATTTATAAAGCACGATAGAGTATATGACGTCTATTCAACTTATTACAAAAGAAACGAAAAAAAAAATAAGTTTACACGGTAAACAAAAAGAGTATAGTTTAGACTGTGTGTTGTGTATCTGCTATATAATGAAACGAAATCGGAGGTGTATTCTGCCGGCGATTAAAGAAAAGAAAGGAACGAGAGGAGTATTTTGTGTAGGGTAGTGTATAGCTGCCCAAAAGTGAATAATAATTGCACTAAACCAATGAACAATAAAAAGTTTCATCATATACTATTCTTTTGTGTTGATAAATATGCATCGTGAGTTAGCTGGTTATTTCACTCAACAAATATGCACTATACGATAGTTAACAAAAAGAAAAACAATCACACTGTTCTGAATTAAAAGTCACCTAAAAAGCCATTACGAGTTCGAAATAGAATCGCCAAGAAAAATTTGTTTTGCTTTTTTAAGAGAACGGCATTCCCCGAATGTGTATAAAGCAATAGTTTCGGTGATTGAATTTGTTTAAAGCCACCGTGTCTGCGTAAACACAAACTGTCGCATAGCAAGGCTTGAAGATGAGGTATGGTCCATGAGGGGAAACTATACCGACAAAGGGGAATGTATTCTCCAATTTCGTTTTGCATAAATTTGTATGTAGGCATAGCCTCCCTTTCACCATTTTTTTTTTTTTTTTTTTAGTATTACGTAAAAATTTTCCCATACTCTCAACAAACTTTAAAATGGCCACAGAGAGCTAAATTTAGAAAGCTATCGAGCCATTTCAGCGCAGCTCACAGTAATGGTTATTTGTGGTTAAATTTTCGATATCGTAGTAGTGAGAAAAGTATGTTTTAGGCAAGAATTGTCGGGGTGGTACAAAACTGTCATTTTATATTTGTTACTTTCAATGACATACTATGAACGTGTTATCAATAGCTTTGATTGATGTGAGCCTTTTATTGAAACATTGGTCATTGTAAAATACAAGACTCATTGTGCGAGCATTGAGCCGGCATTTAGTTTTGCAAACTAGGTGCTTTTTACTTCTTGTGTGCTTATTCCTGCATACAAATCGTACAAAATTACCAGATAGGGTGCGATTTTTGATCACCGGATTTCTTGGCAAATAGGCTTAGTGAATGGAAAGCCCTGCTCTATCTTATTGTTCTACCTGTTCAAACACCGTGATGAAGCCTTGTCATATTAATACGAAGGCTGAGCATAGAGTGGAGTATACTTTCTTTACTCATTCAAAGTAGACGATTGGCTCAGGTCACTTATAACCAAAGGGCAAAGCTTGCTACTACACATAATCTCCATTTTTAAAAAGAATTTGTTATCTATCATTGTGCTTCAATTGTTTTTTAGTATTTACAATTTTAGTCTTCTTTTTGTTTCTTTTGTTTTTTTAATTTTTTTTTTGCTTGGTTAGATATTCCGGAAATAAGAAAGACGGGGATTGCCGCCGATCACAACAAGAAAAATTTAATAAATACATAGGTTTCAACATCAAAACCACTGTGCTAACTGGAGGTTTCCTATAGTAGTACTGATACTCTTTTCACCAGCAACGAGCTCTATCAAGTTGGAACTTTTAAATGCAGAAGTGATAAAATCACAAGCCATGTTATTTTTTGGTTTGTTATTGTAATTTTTGAAACAAAGCCGGATCGAGAACACCTGCTCTTTTTTCTCTATCTACGAAAAAGGCTCGGATCGAGGCTTCAAATTTGTTCTAGACGAAAAAAAAAAAAAAAAAGAACAAGAACAGTTATCATCGTTTCATTGTTAGCCGGTTTCGCTTGAATGGACATTGTAATGATAGATTAGAGATAGCTGATGGTGAACAAAGAATGGTTATTGAGGCTGTGTTGACATATGTCAAAAGTATGTGTGTCTGGATTGGGAAGGTACTGTGAGCATACTCCAAAGCGTTCCAATATCAAGTTTATGTAAGCTAACATCTAATTAGCTAGTTAAATTTTAAGTTTTTCCTTTTTAGACTTTCGTCGGGACTATCTCTTCGTGAAAAGGAGATGACATCATGTTCTGATACTTGCAACGTTATCGATGACAAATGAGAGGTAATCTTGAAAACAATGTCAAACTAAATTTTTAACTTTTTTAGCGAATGACAAGTCAAGAAATGACGGGAAGGGCTTGCTATCGGGATAAAATGTATCTATATGATAGCTTATAGTATGTAAATTGAACCAGCACTGTTTTGAGTGAGTGTGATCCATAATGTTGCTCTTCTACCCAAATATGGTCATACATATTGTACACAAAGCTCCCTTAGTACTCACAATTAACCGCATTGTAACAAATAACACTTAGCCCTGGCCATGTGCTCGTTGCATGCGTCTTATTCCCGTAAAACTTCGCCAATATCACAAACAATATAGTCGGAAATAAAAAAGTGGACATTCCTCGCCGGATCGACTGTTTAGTTATCTCGACCAAACATTTGACGTGTGGCTTATCTGACGGTTTCACTTTGCTAAAAATAGATCATACTGACTGGATTCCCATGCAGGGGTGGAGTATAATGCAGAATGATAAACGAGACACGCACTTTTGATTTTTACAGGGAAACATATTTCAATAAAGCCAAAAGTACACAAGAACCGAGGCCAATTCGTTATGCGAGCGACTTTTGAATTGTATGCTATCTTCTTATTCTTACTCTTTGTTCATGTTGATTGTGTCAGTTTTTTCAATCGCTGTGGATAACCCTTGGTCGGGTGGAGGTATTGAGGCTTTGACATTAAGCTTGAAGTTCGGTGCAAACTAGTAACCTTTTCGTACGGGTGCCGGCTAGGAATAGAAAACCTTTGCGCAACCAAAAAGTTTCAAGAATTTGATATATGAAAACACATGATACAAAGATCAACAATTGATCATGCCAAGACTTTGTATACTGCACTCACTCGTTTCAAATTTCCTCCATGAACTGAGGCTCTTGAAGCAAATGCATTACCCATTTACGCTAATTTCATTGTGATTTGATCATTGTTACCTGAAAGCTTGCACCCCCACTAAAGTTAGCAAACCCAACTACAGAGCTATTTCACCCACCTGTTACGAACACCAACACACCAAATATGAGCCACTTAGTTAAGCGAATGACTCCTCCTTTCGGAGTGTAACTTCATTTCATGATTATTTGAAGTATTTATTTTTTTACATTCATTGTCGGGTCCCAATTGGGAAATTTTTTTTGCAACATTTGTGGAAACAACTTGAATAATAATTTTCTTCACTTGTTAGCGAGTCAAAATGTGCAGCTTAAGAAGTTTATTCGATAAAGTTGAGGTCATTTAAGTTTTGTTCCATAAGAAGAAGTTTCGGGTTTCATCTGGCTTTAGTGATATTAAAGACAGGTTTTCGCAATTGCAATATCAAACTTGAAACATGAAATACCTTTTAACATGACATATAAAGTGGAACATTCGCCGTACTTGCTGTTCTCACATTTGCAATGCAGTTTCTTGTTATTCCTCTACCACCACATCAAATTATGAATAAAATAGTATCTAAACTCAGCTCGAGCGATGTCATCGTCACAGTCACCATTCCCAACGAAGAAGATGGCACTTATGAAGTTCCGTTTTACGCAATTGACAATTACCACTATTCAAGGATGGAAAATGCAGTCGTTCTCGGTGCCACTATTGGTGCATGTTCAATGTTGTTGATAATGTTGATCGGTATTTTGTTCAAAAATTTCCAAAGATTGAGGAAATCGTTGCTTTTCAATATAAACTTTGCAATATTGTTGATGCTCATCTTGAGGTCAGCTTGCTATATCAACTACTTGATGAATAATTTGTCAAGTATTAGTTTCTTTTTCACTGGTATTTTCGATGACGAGTCATTCATGAGCTCTGATGCCGCCAATGCTTTCAAGGTTATCTTGGTCGCTCTTATTGAAGTATCTTTGACATACCAAATCTATGTAATGTTTAAAACGCCAATGTTAAAAAGTTGGGGTATATTTGCGTCAGTTTTAGCTGGGGTATTGGGGTTGGCCACACTTGCTACACAAATTTACACCACAGTCATGTCACATGTGAATTTCGTTAATGGAACAACTGGATCTCCACTGCAAGTAACCTCAGCATGGATGGACATGCCAACTATTTTGTTCTCAGTTAGTATCAATGTGCTTTCAATGTTTTTGGTATGCAAGTTGGGATTAGCCATTAGAACTAGAAGGTACTTGGGATTGAAGCAGTTTGATGCATTCCATATCTTATTCATCATGTCAACTCAAACGATGATTATACCTTCCATCATTCTTTTTGTTCATTACTTCGATCAAAACGACTCACAAACAACCTTGGTTAATATTTCACTTCTTTTAGTTGTTATCTCATTACCATTGAGTTCCTTATGGGCCCAAACAGCTAATAATGTTAGACGTATTGACACGTCTCCAAGCATGTCGTTCATCTCAAGGGAAGCATCAAACAGAAGTGGTAACGAAACTTTACACAGTGGAGCTACTATATCAAAGTACAACACATCAAATACCGTTAACATAACACCGGGTACATCGAAAGACGACTCTTTGTTTATATTAGACAGGTCTATCCCTGAACAAAGAATAGTTGATACTGGTTTGCCCAAAGATTTGGAAAAATTTATAAACAATGACTTCTATGAAGACGATGGTGGTATGATTGCAAGAGAAGTCACAATGCTTAAGACAGCTCATAATAATCAATAGGGTACATGTTCTGTATGTCGAGTTTTTCTGTTATAGTTTTTATAGTGATATCTACGCTGAATTATTTTCGGAAATTTCTTTCATTTTCGCAATTGATGATCAATTGTTGTCTCCAATCTTTTTCCAACATAGACTAAAGGTAAAAAGCCCTAAAAATGGTTGCAGAACCTGTCCTGGCAACAGTTCAAGTGCTAAATAAAGTGATAAATGACACTAGTGCTTTTATAAACAAACAACTGGAAAAAATACAGAACTCGGACCTGTTGCATAAAATTTTTCATCATGAACCAACTTTTAATCCACCACCGCAACCACCATCTCACATTAAATCCCTATTTAGCCATGTGATGGAGAACATCAGCAGGAATAAGGTCATATATGTATCATTGATTGGGTTAGGACTAGGCTATGGTGTCCTTCAACTTCGGGATCGATTTTATGAGCGTGATACAGAACGAATTAATAGGAGAGTCCCCAAACTACCTAACGGTGCTCGAAGCGATGCAGTTTTTCTCATGGGCTCTATAACTGATCACTTAACACGAATAACTGCATATGACCTAGGAAAGAGAGGGTTCACCGTGTTTTGCTCAATTTTAGATTCAACCGATGTCAAATACATTGCTTCAAACAAAATCAGTGAAGAAATAAGATTTGTGGATTTCACTAGGAAGTCTATTGAGAGTGCAGTTGGTGAGCTAAATGAGATTTTGAAATCCCCAGTTGTGCCATTCGCCAATGCCGACCCACATAAACTCAATTTAAAAGCAATTATTTTTGCTCCTAGCTGGCATTTCCCAGTCGGTCCAATTGAAAGCACTAGCATCAGTACATGGAAGAAGCTAAATAGTCGAATACAAATGGTAATGGAAGTGATGACTTGTGGGTTGTTGCAAATTGCAAGGAACCAGAACTCCAAATTCATTTTACTATATTCTAGCATCAGCAACTTGGATCTTCCTTATCATGCACCAGAATCAATTTTTCAAAATGAGGTTAGTCATTTGTTTACCATATTAGGACGCGAATTACTGCAATATGGAATATCGGTAACTCAAATCCCACTAGGCAACCTAAGCATCTCAAATCAAAAGATCAACTCTAGCACCAGAGTTGAAAGTTTAGTCAACACGGAGATCAGAGCTTGGACATCGGAAATGAGAGATTTGTATGCCTCGGATTTTGCCAAGATCCAACACAAGAGTAATGGAATAAGAGGAAGTGGAGGTAAAGGTACTCCAATGAAGCAATTGTTTCACTTAATCTTTGATGTGATTTATGCAAACAAAACCCCTGCTGTGGTCTTTTGTGGTAAAGGTGCTCGTTTCTACTATTGGTTAGCAAGAATATTGCCTATATCTTGGCTCGAGTGGTATATAGCTTGGTAGAGGAAATGTATAAAATATTTGGCTGTAAAATATTCAACTACCATACACGACCTTACTTTCTATAAATTGACCGTTGCCATCGTTCGCAAAAAAAATTTTCCACTCCTTCGACCTCTTTTCTTTTCTTTTTTCTTCTTTTTCCCCTCTTCACGTCCATAAACAAAGAATTGTCATCGAAGCTTACAAAAGGACATGTTTTTTCATGTCATACGCTTAATTCACTAGCGTATTTGCTTCGGGGAAAGTCTCCTGTCACAGCAGCGGAAACGCGATAGAATATCATCAATTCTATTAGATGTCTTCCTTAGATTTCCAACATTGGGCCCGAATTCAGGTCTTTATCAGTGCTGGAGAATTGTGACTCACAAGTATCCCCTGATTAGACGAACCTCTCGGAGGGCATGAATGCACACCAATCCCACCATGACAGTATGGCCGTGACAAGGCTGCGCGACAAGGTTGCGCGCGATGTGCGGGGGGTATGACCCCTGCCATCCACAACAATGGTTGATTTCTACTGGAAATTTTTTTTACTGGATACGTGTGGGTGGAGGTATAGAGCAATTCGGTGGGTGCTCCAAGAATGGTTTGCTTTCAGTTCGGTTTAAGTATCGGTCGGTCATTGGTTGATCCTTGTTGTGAGTCGAGGCTCTGTCGATGTTTATGGTTGTGTTACTAGCTCGTACGGGCCGTGTGCATCCTCGGGTGCACGATTGTCTGTCCCCCCGGTTGGATCGGGTGGTCAAGCTCTGGTACATGCCTAAAGCTATCTGTCAGACCATGTTCTTACTGTCAAGGAGTTAGCCACACTGAATCGATTCTGCCGGTTTCAACTGTTTGCGACCTGTGGTGTCGCCTGCGCTAGGTCTTGTCTCAATCTCTGAATCCCCGCAGTTAATTGCTTACGGAGCAAAGAAAAGGATTAGCGTTTAAGTGCAGTGAACATTGTTTGAATAGATACCGGTGTCCGTTGGGTCTTGGATGATGTTTAGAGGTTCCCAGTTTGGGTATTTAATTTCCCAGCTGGATGTTGTGCCCGTTTCGGGTATTACCATTTTGACAATGGGACTTTGTGTCCTGGACCATAGTCATGACGATTGATCAATTTCGATCAACCCAATGGAGCTTACTCTTGTTTTATGGACGTCACACACCCCCTTTTTATTTTTAAACCTGTTATTTTGATAATTTCAGCACTGTCGAAGGTGCCAGGTTTCTATTTATTTACTTTACGGTTTTATTTTCTAGGTTGATGGAGATATCTCAAAGAATGAAAGCTTTTTGGGGGCATCCATTTCTTTTTTTTTTAACATGATGAAACATCCAAGCAAACATAGAGTCAAGCTCTGAGCAACAAACTTTGATCTTCATTGTCTGGAAAGATGGCAAGTTGATTGAAGGTGAAGAGATTTGCAAATTTTTCTGAATTAAAAAAAAAAAAAAAGACAAAAAAATGCGAAAGCTTTTGAATTTGAGATGTTTCAATGTGTATAGTTGCAATGAAATGGGTTCGATGCATAAAAACTTCCTTGTTATATACTATTCTACTTTCCAATGGCTCGTTAAACTATTGCCACCACCAGATGAGCTCTCATTGTTCAGTAATTCAGCAACGTAAAGGATCAATGTAGTAGCCATATTGACCCAATTCCAAAATTTCCATGGATGCACAACTATTTTTGTACCGGCGTTTCCATATATTGGCCACACTTGCAACTCAACACCCAACTCTCCAATATATGACAACATTAAATGGGTGTAAACCGCAATGACCAAGCATGGAGAATAGGCATAAATTAGCCGTATAAATGCTGAAGGTGGTTGGTGATGTGGAGGTTTGAGATGAAACGATTTTCTTGACTTTAAAGGCACTCTCTCACTTGATTCCAAGGATGATAACCGTGTGCTTGAAGGCTGGCGTGATCTTTGTTGTAGTGAAGTTGTTGATGGATATGATACAGATTTGTATAAAGATGGGATAATCTTGGTTGCAGCATAAAATACACCAATTCGGTACGCAAGATTGAGTAGCAACGACAAGGGCAATTTTTGTAAAGCTTCAACCAAATATTCCCAAACACCCTTTAATGACAGTGGAAATGTTTTTGTTAAAAAGGGGACAAGTTCTGATATAGGATTCATGATTGATGGAGGAATCTTTGGAATTTCATTTCGAACATTTTGCGATGCCAGGGTTAACAAATTTGCCAAAGCTTGCGATGCACCTTCGGCTAATGAAGGAAACGTCTCATATATGCATCGCACAATGTATGCAAATAACAATGATGACTCAATCATTGACCCTTTACCACTAACAATCCCATATAAGCATAATCCAAATGTCAATGTCAACAATGAGCCCAAGAGTGATGACTCTAGTATGTCAATGGTGATGGGTAAAACATAGATTCTGTACAAGCAATAAAAGGCACCAGTGTCAACCACGGCACTTCCGATTAACGATATAATTAACCACGAGTCTGACTTGTACATCGTCAACCAATTGACTGTTTGACCTATTGCTTGAATCAACAATAAAGAACAAAACCCTTCCAAGATGGTGATAATGGGTGTGGCGTTGATTAAAAGAAACTTCCAAATAAGGACTGGGTTTAACTTGGATTCGATCTTGGGGTCATTACTATAATAGCTAAGGAAATAAGTCAATAAACTGGGAATAAGGAAATGTTGACCATAGTATACAAGTGAGATCCATTTGAAATATCTGGTTCTTCGTGCTAGTAGTTGTATTGTTGTAAGAATGAAGTAGGTAACAAGTAGAGTCAATGAAAATGCTAGTCCGCAATTGACACCACCAACATCAAAGGCAAGTGGAATGGTAAGTATTACCCACACTAGATACAATGATGCAAAAAGAGCCCTCACAAATTTGTTTAATGTTTTAGATGGAAAAGACATTGAATAATTGTAGTTGTGGCATTAAATAGGGGCAGAAATAGTGTAGGCGTGGAGTGGTCTGGGGGTTATTGATCGTATGAGGTGGAAGGTGATGGTGGCTATCGCTGGTATTATCGCGCACCTGTGATGGAATAATTACAGCTGTCTGGTTGTAGATTGATACCCAATTGTGTTTGTGAATTGTATATATTTCCCCCTTCTCTAGTAACTTGTGTCTGTCTGTTTATATCTCAAAAATTTTTGTTGTTGCTTAGAGAAAAAGTTTTCTGTTAATTTTTGTGTGTGAGTACTTTGTGTGTGAGTACTTTGTGTAATTATTTCATTCATTATTTTTTTGAAACGCTTAGTTTACACCGTTGTGTGCTTTGTCTCTTATTGTCTTACGAGTATATACATACAATAGAATTGGTGACAGATGGAATACAAAACACACACATGTGTACTTGATACTGAATTCGTCACCCAAGTGTTTTTTTCCCACTTGAATCGGCATGTTCGGTACATCTGAGAATCCTCTATACAGAATATATAAATGGTGCAATCCATCATACGGTAATATTTCAAATTTGTAAATACAAATATCAACCTTCGTAGCATGATTCGGCCATGGACCTTTCAATTAACTGAATTAAAGTCCCTTTCTCCTTAAACAAGTTACATAGGGGGTTAACAACACCATTGAACGAAATCCATGCATTCATCACACATTTTCTCCAATATATGCTGCATATTATCAATACTGAGAAGCAAAGCAACACAGGTTTTGATCAATTGACTCCATTTGTGTAAAAGTTGTTTCGGAACTACTTCAAGGTCTTCACTTTGCAAACTGTTCTCAATGTCTTTCATAAAATCAATGACTTGAAACCGCGATTGCTCAGCAAAATATAACAAACTATTGATGGTTTCCATCAATTCTCTCTGTTTAGTAGTAGATGGTGTCATGCATTCTCTGGACAGCATTGCGAAGGCTTCTTTGTTTGAGTTCATACGAATAGAAAGAAATGTGGTAACAAGGGTGTAAGTTTTGGCTGCAAGAAAAAAAAAAAAAAATACCACTCAAAAAGACATTCTTCTGCCCAATTTCTGCCAGGATATCGAGTTTTTCAACTACCAAGCTCTAATGTCTGACTTGGCTCATCTCAGCTACGTCTTAGTGCACAGTTTGCGCCATATAGATCGTATCTATACTCAATACGGAGATCATGAACCACAACTTCATCCATTCATGAAAAGATTATGTTGACTCCTCTTTGGACCGTTTACAATAAATCGTCTCCTTCAACATGGTTCTCAATTCCTCTTCTCCCAGATGATTGTTTGGAAATATGTTGAATGCCTCTAGATACCGTATCACTTCGAACCTTTGTAAATGATCAACATCCGACGATTTATCTATTGGTGGTAACCCATACTCTTCTGGTACAGCACCATCGGGGAACGTTATAGAGGAGGTCCGAGAGTGGTTTTGTTTTCTTCTTGTAGAAATCGGTTTCTTTTTCATCAATGGTGATACAGATTCTGTCTTTCGTCGATTGCGAACAACATCACGCGGTGGTGACGATTCAGCGACAAATTCATCATTGGTTTGAAATGACGTGTCTCGTTTCAACTTGAGGCCAACTTTAGGAAGTATCAGATTCAACATGGAGATGTTTTATGGGTTATGAGCTAACCAGCAGGAGGAAAAGAATTGGTCTGGGGTGTGGTATAATATACAGTGACTTAGTTCATAGTTTGCGTTTTGGATGACGTTGTGTAGTCTCATCTCCAACTAATACCGCAATTCGGAGATAATGTGCAAATAACAAAGAAAAAATCGCTTATAAAAGTAGAAACGACTACAAGAATACTGAAAGAGTCATCATTTTTACGAAACCGATCCAATTGCTGTAAGATTTCTTAATTTTCTTTGATCTTTTATTCTTTTTCTTCTCGTTCTAGATTCGCAAAAGTTGGCAGAAAAGACAAAAAAGTATCAAGTAGTATATTGGCGGGGGGTTGTACATTATTTTCTGTCTCGCACAAAGCACCCGTCTATAAATATAACATCGTGTCAACAGCTGGGGTTAATTGCAAAGTCTCGAAGTCGCAAGGGGTAAAGGTGACAGAGTAATTTTGTTATTAATTTACATGTAGTTGTGAATATCGTATCCAGTGAAAAGTTAACAACTTGATCCGAAAGAAAATGTGAGGATGCGACATATCGTAAATTACCATCAATAAAGTACGTTAGGCTGTAACAAATGCAATATTAAAGCCACTTTTCATATTGTATCATCCGTATCCAGACATGATACATTTTAGTAGCTTCCTGACGCAAAGTGAAAACAAACTGTCGGTTTTCAAAACCGGACTCCTAATCACTTTGTTCTTTCATTGCGACAAGGACTTCATAGCTATACCGCAGACTAGTCGTTTACACTTTCTAGTGAGGATTTCACGTGCAATTGCAACAATACTAATTTTTGCATCAAGTGCGAGAAAAAAATTAACTAATGCATCAAAAAGAGACACAAAGTATGGCAACAATAACGCCTCATCAATTGTCTATCTCTACAAAACAAAAAACCGTTCTTTTGTTTAATCAAGCTACAACAAACCATGTCAAATGCCGCAAGAGCCAGCCACAGTTCCGATCGGTAGAAACGCAGATCTCACTACTAAAGGGGGAATATGGCGAACTGACTGTGTGTTTACCAATGCACTAAAAATTACAGTTATAGACATCACAAAGTTTAATCACTAGACGCATACTCGATAACAATGGAGCCACAATTCCGATGCCGTTAAAGGATGAGGAAAATTTTAACAGATTGTACAGAACAAGTATCATGCTATAAATATCGAACTCCTCGGACTACTTGGCAACAGAAGAGCTTCAGAGATTCTTTTATCAAGAAATGGCTGCCGTAATCACACCTTTCCAAAGGCTCAAATGGGGTATATTTCCTGTCAGGAGAATCGTTGATGAAGACGAGAATGGAAACTTTATAGACATTGATGATGAAGGAGTTGCAACATCCACAGATGAAAGGGAAAGCTTGGAGAAGACTGACTCGAAATTGGAAGCTACACATTCAATCAAAGTGTCTGAGCCTGAAATTGAGTATCGTGATGAGAAAGATCGTCCCTGGTGGAAGTTCTTTGACGAATATGAGTATCGAGTCACTACGCAACAGAAAAAGAGTAGAAAGTGGTACAAGTGGTTCCATGATGATGACACACCTGAAGAGAAGAAAGTTATCACCAAGATTGATATTTTGTTAACTTGTTACTCCCTCATGGCGTACTGGGTGAAGTATTTGGATCAAACGAATTTGACCAATGCCTATATCGGCGGGATTAAAGAAGCCATCGGTATGGAGGGTAATGATTTTATCAACACACAAGTCATGTTTACAGTGGGAAACATCGTGTTTCAAATTCCCTTCATGTACATATTTTACGCACTCCCATTGAACTACGTGTTACCGGTTTTGGATTTCAGTTGGTCAGTGTTGACTATTTGTACAGCCAAGGTGACAAATGTTCCCGGTCTTAAGGCAATCAGTTTCTTTATTGGCGCATTTGAAGCACCTACTTACATTGCTTATCATGCATTGTTTGCCTCATGGTTCAAAGGAAGTACAGGTGAGGTAGCTCGTAGAGCTGGGTTTTTTTACATGGGTCAATTTTTGGGAATATTGACATCTGGTGTGCTTTCAGGTGCAATCAAAAGACACTTGGGTAGTGTTAATGGATATGAAGCATGGCAGTGGATTTTCATCATTGATGGGATAATTAGTTTTGCCGTTGGTCTTATTGGTATCTATATGATCCCAGGTACACCAGAAGATTGTTACAGCATCTTTTTAACCGATGACGAGATTCGAATTGCCCGAAGAAGAATGAGAAAAGATCAAAAAGATGCCAAGCCTAGAGAAAATGCGTTTTACCATTTCTTCAGTTGGGAAACATGGAGGAAAGTTCTCACGTCCTGGCACATTTACATCTTGGGATTGTGGAATATTTTTTGCTGGAATAACTCCAGTGGTACTTCTGGTGCTTACCCATTATGGCTTCAATCATTAACCAAAGACGATGGTAAAACCCCTCGTTTTAACAAAGGTCAGTTGCAAGATTACACTGCACTCACGCCAGCGTTGGGTATAATATGGTTGATTCTCACAAGTACAATGGCAGACTTGTTCAATACTCGTTACGGAGCAATTATATTCTCGCAAGTGTTTAATGTACTTGGAAACTTGTTGCTAGCGATTTGGGACATTCCTGAACGTGCCAAATGGTTTGCATTTTGTATGCAATATTGGGGCTGGAGCTCAGCCCCAGCTCTTTACTCCTTTTTGGGTGATATCTGTCGAAGGGATCTTCGTCAGCGTCAAATCATCTTAGTTGCGTGTAACATTTTAGCTCAACAAAGTACTGCCTGGATTGCGACATTGGTTTGGAAGACTGTTGAAGCACCGAGGTTTTTGAAAGGTTTTAGTTTCACTGCTTCGTCGGGTTTTGCAATGGCAGTTTGGTCATTTGTGGTGTTGTATTTCTACAAGAGACAAGAAAGAGCTGGAGCTCTTGATAATAACATCGTGCTTTATGATTCAAGCAAAGATGAGGAGAAAAAGCAAGCCGAATAACCATATATAGAGTTTATAGGAATAATTCAGTGAGGTATTATTTTGAATGCTTGATGTAGGTTAGTTATTCATTGTAAAACCAGCATCAATTTGATCTGCTGAATAAGCCTCTGTGGTGTAGAAATTGTAATGCTACCAGATTTCACGCCGAAATTTGAAACCTTTCTTTCCCTTTACTTATGCTCCGACGTGTTTACGTTATCTCCTTGTTGTTCATTGTTGCTTCACTTTACCTCCTGCCATTTGCTTTATTTGGCAAAGAGCGTGATGATAAGAGCTACCGATACAAAAACGATGCTAAATTCAAGTCGTATTTGCAAACTCATCACCCGCATGTTCAAACTGAAAATTTGAGTGTTTTGAAAGCACCAGTGTACAATCATCGTGAAAATGCTACATTTCTAATGTTGGCACAAAACCATGACATTTATTCGGTGTTGGAAACTTTACAGGTAATACAGGATCGATTTAATGACAAGTTCAATTATGACTACACATTTCTCAATGACGAACCATTTTCGTCAGACTTTATTTACCTTGTCAGTAGTTACATTCCTCGTGGAAGGGTCAATTTCGGAATCATACCAAAAAAGCATTGGTCGTATCCCAGTCATATCAATACTACCAGATGTGCTGAAGTGCGTGCAAATTTCGCTGATATTCCTTATGGAGACTCGGAAAGTTACAGACACATGTGTCGTTACTATTCAGGGTTTTTTTACAAGCATGAAATGGTAAGACAGTACCAGTATTACTGGAGGATAGAGCCAGATATTAAGTTGTACTGCGATGTCGATGAGGACTTATTCAAGACAATGAGGCAGAAGAATAAGAAATATGGTTTCGCTATTGCACTTTTTGAGTATTCCGAGACTATACCAACATTGTGGCCACATGTGATAAAATATATACAAGAAAGGCAATTACAACCCGAGCTTTTGCCAATGTTGACAAACGCCTTCAATTGGTACAACTTGTGTCATTTTTGGTCAAATTTTGAGATTGCAAATTTGGACGTCTTCAATGACCCTCAATATGAAAACTTTTTCCAGTACTTAGACTCGGTTGGTGGGTTTTATTACGAGAGGTGGGGTGATGCGCCCGTACATACTATGGCAATGATGATTTTGTTATCCAAAAAGGATCTCTACTGGTTTGAAAATATAGGATACACCCATCCACCCTATGTACAATGCCCTCAAAATCCCGTAGCGTATGTGAAGAATAGATGCGTTTGCAATCCCGATGAGGATATTACGCTAAACGACAAGACTAGTTGCAATAGTCACTTCCTCCAGTTTTTGCAATCTTAAGTAGACTTATATACAAATTGGTAGTGCTGATCTTACCACGCCTGTTTTAATTTTCCTACTTTTTTGTACCACCACCAAAAACAATCAACAAAAAGTTTCACCAGAATATAACAAAGCTCAAGTTCGTCAACCACATCATGGCAATACAATTTCTTTTCCTCATCTCCAGACAGGGCAAAACTAGATTGTCGAAATGGTACCAAACGATTCCACAAAAACAAAAAGCCAAGATCATCCGCGACTTGTCAACTATAATATTATCAAGAAGAGCTAAGATGTGTAATGTGTTGGAATACAAGGATTTAAAGATCATTTACAGGAGGTATGCATCGTTATTTTTTGTCATTGGTATTGATAACGACGATAATGAGCTTATTGGACTAGAAGTTATCCACAGATTCGTTGAAGAAATGGACAAAATGTACGGCAATGTGTGTGAACTAGATATAATATTTGGCTTTGAAAAGGCATACCATGTTTTGGATGAGTTGTTGCTTGATGGTTATGTGCAAGAGAGCTCGAAGAAAGAGGTGTTGAAGCGAGTTACTCAACAAGATGAGTTGGAGAATATGGATGAGTTTGAAAGAGTGCTAGTCTAGGGGACACGTCGGCAAAAGCGAAATTGATTTTTGAAAGGGTGCGATAGGTGATAGCACATACTTTACTGACATGTTGAAAACTCGACTTTATTTTGAAACCAATCTTTTTGAACTATTGGAAGATTTTATGTGCTACAGTATTAGTGATGTTTTGTAGAGTATAACAACAGGTCCATTATGATAAACAAAGCAGTGTCTTTAACGTTCTAAATTATTCTTCGTGAAACAAACTTCCCATAGAAAGTTTCTTTGAAGATCTCTCAAAGGCTAATTCCTTGAGACAGTTGCAATGTATTTATACGGTAGCGCAACCTATGAAATTTTATTTCCCAATCTCATCTCTTTGCATTAAATTTACCTTTCACCACCACCACAATCATGATTAGGAAACAAGCAAGAGAGAGAAGGGAATACCTCTACAGAAAGGCTTTACAACTTCAAGAAGCATCGCGCACTGAAAAACGTCAACAACTCAAAGCTGCATTAGCACTGGGGAAACCATTATCAAAAGAATTGGCAGAGGATACTCAACTACAACGTGATTTCATTTACGATCAAAGTGAACAAGATCAAGTAGATATCGATGATGAATACAGCGCCCTCTCGGGTATATCTGATCCCAAAGTGGTCATCACCACGTCGCGAGACCCAAGTGTTCGATTACTACAATTTTCCAAGGAAATAAAATTGATGTTCCCCAATAGCTTGAAATTAAATCGTGGTAATTACATTATTAATGATTTGGTCAAGACTTGTACAAGGGTTCAAGTCTCCGACTTGATAATATTGCATGAACATAGAGGTGTGCCTACGTCGCTTACAGTCAGTCATTTTCCTCATGGTCCAACAGCTATATTCACTTTGCACAATGTGAAATTGAGACATGATTTGCCAAACTTAGGTAATATAAGTGAATCTTACCCTCATTTGATTTTTGAAAATTTCAATACTCCATTGGGTAAAAGAGTGGTGAAAATCTTGCAGCATCTATTCCCACCTGGAGTTAAACGCGACTCATCAAGAGTAATCACATTTGTAAATAATGACGATTATATTAGTGTGAGGCATCATATTTATGTTCGTACAAGAGACAGTGTTGAGGTTAGTGAAATCGGACCAAGGTTTGAAATGAAGTTGTATGAGATCAGATTGGGTTTGGCTGATAATACTGACGCTGATGTCGAATGGCAAGTACGGAGATTTATACGTACTGCGAATAGAAAAAACTATTTGTGAAATAAATAAAGTTGCGTTAGTTATCTATGTTTATACATGACTCACAGTTGTGACTAGATAGTTGGGATTACTTGAGTGTAAGGATTGTTCACCGTCGCGAGTATCGCCATTGTTGTTGCTACTTGTTGATCCTCTGTTTCTCTTGCGTTTGTTTCTCAAGTGACTCACATTGGTCAAAACTCTGCTGAGTATATTGTCACCTCCATCAATAGGACCACCTCTTGCAAAAGTTGCCACTCTAGCCAAAGTAGTTCCGCGATCAAGGGTGTTTTGTCTATTCATTGCATGTTGTTCTTGAACCTCATCGTGACGGCTCATTTCAGCGTTGGGTAACAAAATAGCTCTATCAATTGCATATGGCAAACCTCTGTGTCTACCTCTGATCATCATGGCAATGATTACCAACTTTGAAATAACATTGAATTTACCCGTCAATGATGTATTGACATCAGGATACCCAAGCGACATCCCAACCGTACCATACGCACTAATGACTTCAAACAATACTGCAAAAACTGAAAACCTGAACTCTTGCTTCTGTAATTTACTTCCCTCAGCAAGGCAAATGATAAATAATCCAAGAAAAATATACCACAAGTCATAAGACAATTGATTACGCAAATGCGCACCAACGAAATTAGACGGTGTGTTTTCGTCACCCTCGTTGCTTTCCTTCGTGTACACCCCTAAACTTTGCTCTTCATAAACATTTGTCCTTCTCACTGAAATTGCAATGGGTAAGACGGATATATACATCATTACCAAGTAACCCACTTGTGTTGCAGCATGCAATTGAGATAAATCGACAATGGAAAACCCAACAGTCCTTGTGCATAGTGCTTGAAACAACCCATTCAATACTCGATACCCTTTGGGCACTCCGTCAAACATGGAACTGTTGAGGTCCACAATACACCAAATCACTAGATCAAACCCATTTAATGCAACCAAAATAAAGAATAGCCACCACGTAGGGATCAGCGGGAAAAGTAAGGTGAAACAACGACGAGGGTGGTCCAACAAAAACCCTAATGATTCCTTGTATAATGACAACTCCGGGGCGGTCTTGAACATGATCCAAATTATAAATCGCAAGAATATTGGGAAACCAGTGTTTCCAATTACGATCAAGAATCCGCATAGCACTTGCACAAATGCATTTTCATGAAACGAGTTCATAGAATCTGCAGTTAGAGTTAGCCCCAAATCATTAAAGGATGACTGTGCCGTATAAAAAGCCCACCATCCAGGAGTGATGGCGCTGTCGTTTAGCATAGTTTTGTAGCCAGGCATGCAATAAACCCAAATCAAAAGCATGAATGAGGGAACGATTAAAAACCCAAGATAGTAGCACACGATAATCTTTATAAGCAACTTGACAGCTCTATACTCAATACCTCCCAACTCATCTTTTTGCTCATCAGTCATTTTCATAAAAGTAGAGTTCCTGCCCACAGTTGGAGCGAAAGACAAATAATTCCCACTCATAGTACGCGCAAGTCCATCTCGATAATCGTCATCATCTGATTCGTCACTCTCCTCAGTATCTTCATCATCGTTGTTAGCAGCTGTGTCGCCACTTGATAAACGCGAAATGATGGGAGTCCTGATCCTCTTGAGTTTTTTGAAACGTCTCTTTCTCCTTCTTTCCCGTTCCTTGTCAGGAAGTGCATGGTCAAACTTGAGTGTTCTTGTTGTATTTCCTGATTCGGGGTCATTTGATGCAGAGTGCCTTCTTGAGTTTTGTGCCAGCTGTGTCGGTGATATATCACCTTCAGCTAAATCTTCATCATCTGTAACAGCACTTTCATCAACCTCTCCGTCATAGTCATCATCATCGTCGTCGTCATCGTCGTCATCACCAGTCTCAACACCGCTACGACCATCGAATCGAGTCGCATCGTCTCCAGAAATGTTACTTTCCTCCACTTCAGAGTCTATTGACGCATCATCGTCGACTTCATCTTCTAATTCACTAGATGCTTGTGAGCGCCTTTTACGACTTGAGTTAGAAAGCGTTCTCCTTAGTCTATTCTTCCACGGTTTATGTGTTTTTCGCGAAGACAAGGGAATCCACAGTGACCTCCTCTTTTGATGGGGCTTGGATAGCTTTTTTTTGGTGAAAATCGCATTATGACTAGCAGCATCCTCAATCTCATTGGGTGGCTTAATAACAAGAACATCGTCATCATCGTCGTCGTCGTCGCCATCTCCATTACCTTCATTATGAGGGCTTTGACTGGCAGACGCTGAAAGACGCGATCTTCTAGTTCTACTGGGTGAAGCCATATCTGCAAAATGTATACTTGTGCTTTGGGGAGGACGCAGTCCCTCCTGATTGTCGTTCTTGTTATGAGTATTGTTTTGAGATTTTTGTTTTTCTCGAAGCATATTGATAGATCGAAACATATCCTCTGGATCAATAGATTTTCTTCTTCGGGGATGCGGTAGAGCTCCAAACTTGATTGCATGACTGGGGGCAGTTTTATCTTCAACATTGCCTCCTAAATCATCCTCATCGTCAGAGGGCTCAGACATGTGTTCAGTTTTGCCATTTTGATTATTTGACCCATTACCAGGAATCAGGGATGACGATTGAGGACTCTCTACTTCGTCGTCTTTGTGATTGTAACCCAAATCCTTGTTTGCGGCTGTATTTATTCGTGTTGAATTGGCTGACGCTATTGTGTTTTGTCGAGCTAAAGTTGCCGATTTACGCATCTGAAAATTCAACTTTGAATTCTCCTTTATATTGTCGAAATGTCGCTCGAAATAGTATAAACGTACCAAAAGAAGCGAACCATGTATGAAAATCGGGTTGGTGAGGCATGGGATTATGTATAAGATGATTTGCTGGTAAAGAGATGCCTTGTTCACATCAACCGTATTAAGTCCAGCTTGGGTAGATGCGCCACTTGCAAAAAACAAGGCGTCGATGTATGGAATGGATTTCACAGGGTATATCAATATCGAACCGATGAAGCAATGCGAAAGAATGTAAAAGTAATGAACGGCTCTGAAGTTCGGTAGCACCTTCTTGGCATAAGGGTACACGGCAGAGATAATCCTCTGCATAAAATTTCTAACCTTAAACCCAAGATCGTGTTTAAAACGAGCTCGTTTATAGCGCTCGTGCACATTCGATGCTGATGGCATGACTTTTAGTCACGAGTTTGCAAATAGCACCAAAAATAGAATGAGCTAAAAGCAACCGGCTAGCTCCTATCGCTTGATTGGAACACGACAGCCAAAACGATAAATGACTGATTGATGGTCTGTGGAGTTTGTGGATGTGCTTGCTTTGGTGCTTTTCTTGGTGTGCAATATGATGAAATTCCATATTGAGGGAAAAAATAAAGTTTCACGAAAATTTTCAGAATGTGATCACGTGTGTGCCGTTCTTCGGTAAGAGCCGTACCAACTGCAACAAAATAAAATCTGTCGAAACGACAGTCATCAGAAACTAGTTAAGGAAAACGGAACCCCAGCCTGTGTTTTGGCACGGACTACTCTACGCGAAGTGTTCAAAGTTCATTTACTTGCAATAATCGAAAATTATATCAGGAAATACGAAACTTTATTTTCTTGGACAGTCGAAACCAGAGCAAAGAGGCTTACAGTTGGTGCAACACGTTGCAAAATGTACACACCGCGGCTGCTATCCTCGTAACTGAAGGGATAGTTGTGTGGTAATTTTCTATACCGCTTAACTATAATGATCACTGAACGGTGTTGATTTTCCTGATAAGAGATCGGGGAGAAGGAGTACGACTCTATTCCAAGAGTTTATTCACTTTACACTTTCGCATAGAACCTTGTTTCAACCCCATTTGGAACTGTGGAAAGCAAAATTCCACAGAGTGCTTAAAATCAATCGTGTTGCACAAAATGCGTGGGGTTCTTGAATGGTGTTGTTATCATTACTTTGATTTAAGAATATGAAATCAAGACTTTGGGGAGAAGTTAATGTTGATAGATAGCCAAAAGTTGCTTCATGCAAATTAATTAGATCAAACACAAAACAGATTGTAGGGCATCATTAAATTGGTTACTAGTCTGACTAAAAAATTGCGTTTGGGGTTAAATGCAATGCCGATAATGGTGAGAGTATAATACTTCTTTACATATTATTCTGGAGGAACGGCGATTTTACAATTTAACCAATAAGTTACCCCACGAAGTTTAATCCACACGAGTGGAAGTGTGCAACCCACAAAGGCTGTTTTCGTGCAAGTGGACTTTATTTGTTAACTGAAGCAAATACTGAGAGCAAAGCCCAATGTTGAGGGGAAAGATTGTTGCAAGTTTCGTACATCGAATCCCGAAAGTAAATCGTGTTACGAGCCCCGAAAAACTTCAATCTTACAAATTAAATCACCTAAATCGCTTCATTTACTTCCGCAATTAAGCTCTTGGTGGTATAATACTGGCAGATTTCCAGTATCTATCATCTTGCTTACAAAAACTTCATTATATGTATATGTGGAGTCAATCAATTTGATTACGGCAGTGCTTTTTTTTGCCAATGCTTATACATCAAGTGAATTGAGGTTGTGGGGGGGGACTCCATTATCAATTCTTGAAAAAGATTATAAAAAGTGTTGCACACTCTGCACCATAAAGCTAGGGGTGGTTCAAAACACAAACATTTCAAAATGAAAGCACTTTCGCCAGTAATCAGTTTACGAAACGTTCATACAAATGCTTCGGCGGTTCGATTTGTTGATCCACAACACAATCTTGGAGATGTTGATTTATTGCGTCAAATTGGGTACAAGCAAGAGTTGAGACGTCATTATTCTACTATTCAATGCTTTGGTATTGCATTTTCAATCATGGGACTTGTGCCAAGCATAGCATCAGTGATGGCTACTGGTTTAGCAACTGGACCTGCTGGTTTAGTTTGGGGATGGTTTATTGCTGGTTTGTTTATAATTTGTGTTGGTCTTTCCATGAGTTTTATGGGTAGTGCAATACCCACCAGTGGGGGTTTGTATTATTACTCAAACTATTATTGTCCCGATAGATATAGAATAGTATTGAGTTATTTAATTGGATGCTCAAACTCCCTCGGATTGACCAGTGCCATATGCAGCATCACTTATGGGTTTGCGATAGAGGTGTTATCAGCTGTTTCAATTTCAATGGACAATAATTTCGAACACACAAATTTGAAAACCTATGGTGTATTCGCTGCAGGAATTGTATCGAATATGGTTATTGCATGTTTGACAACTAAACATGCTGCTAAGTTTCAAACGTTTTCAATATGTGTCAATGTGTTTTTGATTGTACTATTTCTCATTGCAGTGCCAGTGGGATTTTCCAAAAACAATAGTTTCAACTCGGGAAAATACATTTTTGGCCAGTGGGAGAACCAACGGGATTGGCCTATGGGATGGAGTGCCATCATGTCATGGAACCCAGCTATATGGACCATTGGAGCATTTGATTCAGTTATCCATTGTTCTGAAGAAGCATTGAATGCCCAGAGATCCATTCCCATTGGCATATTGGGATCGATTCTTGCTTGTTGGGTCACAGGGTGGGTGATTGTTATTGTTTGTGCCGCCTGCATTAAAGACGGTGACACCGTTCGTGTTCTTGCTTCGGAAACAGGATCCGCTATGGCTCAAATCATTTATGATGCCTTGGGAAAGAAATGGGCTGTTGCTTTCATGTCGCTAATCTGTGTGGGTCAATACCTCATGGCAATTTCTTTGATGATTGCATTATCGAGGCAAGTGTGGTCATTTGCTAGGGATGATGGGTTACCAGTGGTTTACAAATGGGTCAAATATGTCGATCCAAAGATTAAGGTTCCAATCAGAGCTACAATTTTTGCTGGTTGTTGTGCATTGGTTATGGGCTGCTTGTGTATTATTCCTGGAAGTGCTGGTGCCAATGCATTGTTTTCCCTTGCAATAGCATCAAACACCTTATCATGGGGCACACCAGTTGTACTTCTAGTTTTGCCATATGGTAGAAAGAAGTTCATACCAGGACCTTTTTATTTTGGAAAGACTAAATCGTTGATGGTGAATATCGTAACCACATTGTTTCTACCGTTTGTTATTGCTATGAATATGGTCCCTGATTCCACACGTGTCGATAAAGATAGTATGAATTACACTTGTTTGGTGAATGGAGGTGCTTGGTTATTGTGCATCATTTATTATTACCTATGGGCCTACAAGAATTACACTGGACCAAAGTCCAATCTTGATGGCACAGAGTCGGAGGGAGAAGAAACTTCGAGTGTTAAGAATATTGAGGGAGTTTTGGAGGAGAAAACGTGAATTACTGCTACATCAATGATTATGTGTTTTTGACGTTTATTGTATGGATATGTTTGTAGTTCTTGTAGCATGACACATTTAACATGATATGCTTACACTGTTTAGTCTGTAGTATATGCAACCAAAATGACGTATATGTATACGTAATCAACACAAAATGAAACGGAAACACATAATTGCAAGTTCCAATGAGTTTCACGTACTCTCTGCACTACCCTAACTATTACAAACTGATCGTGGACGCCTGGTCAGTGGTTCTATTTGTGAGGTGCTTTTTATGCAAAAGAGTTTCAGAGTGCTAGTAAGCTGCATAAAAGAGCCGCTTTCTATTGGTATAAGCTATAGTTACATACAAAAGTGAATTGCAAAAACAAAGAAATCTACCTTGTGAAAAATTTTTCTGTTCAAGTGACACAAAACCCGTGAATGCACAGGCGTTAGTTTCAATATTGGTAGCGCATCATTCTCATCTCGCTCATCTGCAAAAAAAAAAATTTCTTCAGCAATAACTGTGATTAGTATAAATAGATCAAATAATCTTCTACAAAAAAAGTTTTTTCAATTTATATCATTTACTTCTATTTATTATTTTTATTTTCTTCCTTCTCTTTCCTCCTCTCTCTCTCTTTCTCTCTCTCTCTCTCTCTTCTCTTCTCTTCTCAATAAGTCACCGTCCTCCTTTTGTGAATTGAGTGCAGACTAATCGATTTCTTTATTGGTATGTACCATAACCGAGTTGCATTCATAGTCGAAAGACGCGATTATTGAGAAGATATAGGGATGAAGTTGAACTTGAGACATAGCGAATCAATTGCTTGCTTTATTATGCATCCTCCAAACCTAATATTATAGTCACAGTTTGCCATATTCGACTAAGCGCGGTAACAGCAATTGCGATGATGCGATGAGCGAGGGATTGAGTTTTTTTTTTTTTTTTTTTTTTTT
>OGTC01000150.1_pt1 | contig 44990 bp, 23 predicted proteins | sample 1574531 | NCBI WGS metagenome assembly OGTC01 (sample SAMN03295859, study PRJEB24534) | human gut metagenome | isolation source: fecal sample 2 from infant 9 | host: Homo sapiens | place: USA: Pittsburgh, PA | collected 2014-07 | reverse complement strand
ATCTACAAGCATCGCGTGACAGTCACAGCATTAAAAATTACATTCCTTTAAACTATCATTGGCATGGGAATGTAGAAGAATTTCCAAACGTCTTTTCATTCATTGAACGCGGTTACTCTTGTCCATGCTCTCAACCTCTTCAGGCATCACCTATAATTGCAAAGAGGCAAATGTAAGCCAACACTCGTTCCCTTTTGCAACTATTTTCACGCAAAATTTGAGTTGCAAAAGATTTGAAAAGATAGGAGGGTGCTTTGCCTTCTTACTAGTGCACACAGCTGTAAATGCTATTAATCCGTACAAATACTATCTGCGTCTTGTTTAGTCTTCTTTCGAGAGAGTGTCTTGCGCAGTGGCTATATGCTTTTATCTCACAGACCAATTCAGGATGAGCAATTTTTTTCTTTCGTCTGCGCATTATCAAAATCGCCGATGACTTTTTATAGAGACTCTCTTCTTCTCTTCTCTCTCTCTTTCTCGATCTCTCCCCCTTCGTAGACCCTCTAATGCCTTCGAAATACCAATCAGATTTTTTACAATTAGCCTTGGACTCTCAGGCTTTGAAATTTGGCAAATTCACTCTCAAGTCTAAGCGTGAATCACCATATTTTTTCAACTTGGGTTTATTCAGCACTGGACGCTTGTTATCAAATTTGGCAACTGCATACGCCGAAGCCATTATTGAAAGTAAATTAAAATTCGATATCTTATTTGGCCCAGCTTATAAAGGTATACCGTTGGCAGCAATCACTGTTGCAAAATTAGCAGAATTGGATCCTAACAACTATGGCGATATCGGTTATTCCTTTAATAGGAAAGAGAAGAAAGACCATGGTGAAGGAGGTTCAATTGTTGGATGTCCATTAGCTGACAAAAAGATTTTAATCATCGATGATGTTATTACCGCTGGTACCGCCATAAATGAAGCTTTTGAAATTATTGCACAAGAAAAGGGGCAATGTGTAGGGTGCATTATTGCATTGGACAGACAAGAGACAACGGTGACAGACACTACAAAATCAGCCACTCAAGCTGTCAGTGAAAAATACAATATCCCTGTGTTGTCTATTGTTAGTTTGACTGAAGTAATTACCATTTTAAATGGCAAGATAAGCAATGCAGATTTGAAATCTATTGAAGAGTACAGAAGTAAATACGGTGCTTAAGAAGTTAATGTTTATAACAAAGCTGCTCTGGTTACCAAATAACTGTGTTATCCTCTAATTTTCATAATCTTTTTCTTTGGCACTTTGGGCACATTTGGCTTATTCGACGCAGCCAGGTTTGAATCAGTTTCTGGCTCGGGATCATATATACTCTTTGTCATTGGGTGCTTCATTGTGAAATTCGAATGAATGGGCACAATAGTATTCATCCTGAACCCCTTCACTTTGGGAATCTCCTCCACTTTGAAATCGCCTTGAAAATCAGGTGGAATTGCAATACCACTCTTGGCACTAACACTATCTAAACTTGTAGGATGTTCCGCCAAATATTCAGCTATTCTGTTATACAAGCTCCTCTTGGTGGTAATGCTTGGATCAATTGGTTTGTTATCATTTTTAAAATCTTTCAACAATACCCTTACTCTACCCGAATTACCAAAATCCTGAGGATGAGTCTTGTCTAATTCCAACAATGCTGGAATTTGCAATGATCGACAAGCATCACAAATAGTTATCGCCAAGGGGTTTTCAACAGCACGATCGATACTAACTCGCCTTCCTTCTTTGTGTGATCGATTCAAGTCGAAATAACATGGATATATGATTTGAAATTTCTCAAACTGAGCCTTTTGTTCAGGAGTGAAATGCTCAGGATCAAGAATATTACTCCTTGACTGGTGTTGTTGAGTTTGCTGTGGTGGTGGAGGAGCAACATTTCCAAACGGAGCCTGAGGAAACAACGGCGGTTCCCGTCCCTGGTCTTGTGAACGAACAATTTTTGGTTCAGGTCTCTTGGGAGCCACTGGAGTCTTTAAATTGGGATCAAACTCCGCAATATCCATATCAAGGTTATCTATTTCATCATCATCTACTTCTTCTAAAACTGGTCTTCTAGACATATTGGTTGTTGATTGATAGTCCAAAAAAGGGTTGACCGTTTTCCATTACGTTTTTTTTTTTTTTTTCTTTTTTAAGTTTTCCCTCCCATTATATTCTTTACAGAACCTACTTTACTTCCATTCACACATCAGTTCTTATTACTCAACTATAAACTTGAACCAAACTCAACTTTTGAACTTTGGAAGTTCACTAAAGTCTAAAATCTCAATAAATGTTTCACCTTCATCGGCACTGTTGACTCTTTGTACAGCCGCAACACATCTCTTGTAATCAATCCGCACTTGCCAAATACCACCTGTAACATCATCCAACAAGTTTCTTGCAAATTCCCCTCGTTGCGCGTCCCAGAGCTTGAGCATTTTTTCGCTCCCACTAACCACCTTCAATCCATCGTGCTCAAAGCACGTTATCGCAGCGGCATGACCTCTCAATTTACTTCTCAACTCGCCTGATACAGGGTCCCAAATTCTTAGCGATGCATCAGCAGCAGCAGATACTAATACACCATCAACCAACGCCAATAAACCAACCAACGATGAATGCCCTTCCAACACTTTTAATAACTCACCAGTTTCAAAATTCCATATGTTTATCGTCGAATCCATCGATCCTGAAAAGCAAACTTTTCTATCGTAATCTATTGCCGTTGAATAAACTCTATCTTGATGACCTTGCAATATGTGTTTGCATCTTCCATTATCAAGCAAATCCCACACCCGTACGGTTGAGTCATAAGAACCGGAAATAATAATGTTTCCATAACCTGATAAAGAGCGGACGGACTGGGTATGCCCAGTTAAAACCGCAATCAAGTATGGGTTTTCACTATCTCCACTATCAAATGTGACTTCGTCAACCGCGTCCTCAGGAAGAATGGGTAATCTCCAAACATGTATATTGTGATCGCGAGATCCGGTGACCAATAGTGGATGCTCTGGGAAAACAATGTCTTGGCCGTGAGAATCTTTTCCAATGACCGAAGGTGTGATTATGTCAAGGCACCTGATGGTAGACGTGTGACCGCGAAATACGTGCGTACATTTCCCAGTGGCCATATTCCAAATTCGCACCGACCGATCAGTCGAGCCAGTGACCAATGTGTTTCCGTAATACTTCATAGCCCAAACCCCACCTTCGTGTCCTTCCAAGACTTTCATCAACTCACCAGTGTGGGTGCTATATATAAGGATGTACTTGTCATCAACCCCAGTGACGATTTTTTCCTCATCATGTTGTAAACACGTAACCACTTTATTACCATGTCCTTTAACACTTATTCTCTTTGGTTTGTATGTTGGGTCTAACCATCTGTTAACAATCATTCTTCGTTTCTTGTACAACACTTGTGCGGGATTAATATTGCCAGGTAAAGTGCACCACTCATCAACTAACTGTTTTGTATCTTTCAATTCATATTTAATTACAGCCTCATCAGTAATCAATTTGTCTTTCTTCAACAAGTTTTTCCATAGAGCAGTGTTGTTGATGATTTTGAACCATTTTTTGGATACTTTCGATATGGAGAGAAGCGTTGCCGCATCAAGATAAGATAAAACTTTCATGGCAATTTCAACGGGTAGATTACCAATCAAGTCACGTTTTAACGAATCATTGAGCAAACCATTAAAAGTACTTAATGACGAACGGTTAGTTTTCTGCAACAACCGGAAAATCAAATGATTTTGGTTTTGCGGTGTGAGAAACTGGGATAAATGGTCAATCGTGTTGATCAACTCTGCTTGTGTTCCAGGTACAGTTGCCATGTGATTATCAATAATCTCCACATCCAACCTTCGAGACATTCTTCCAGGGGTTTCTGAAGCTACGTCATCATCGTTTTCATGATCCAGCTGAATAGGTGACGCACTGGGGGAGGGTAATGGTAGCTGTTGAATTGGGTCTTCCTCCATATCTGAAACTGGGGTTTGACTGGGAGAGTTGATTGTATTTGGCGTTTTTGGACGACGTAGTTGATCACGTAAAGGAGTAACATTCTGATTATTGGTACTATTCGTTTCAGGTGCATTGGTACTAGCACCAGGATGACTGATACTTTGCACGTTTCTGTGCTCTTCTCGAACTGTATCATTAAGATCCACCGTGCTAATGTTGTTATTCCCATTGGGCGCTATTGTAGTAGCCATACTACCAGGTGACTCCACTTGAAAACTTGCTGAACCTATCAGGTCGTACCCCGACGTCAATCGCTTTTTCGTTGGTGGGTGTACGAGACCATTCGTTCGATACGAATGTACCCGTGACAGGGCTGAAATTTGAGTATTGGAGTCTGTATCTGAGGAAGTAATATCTTCACAGGATACCATGCTATCACGCTCCACTGAGTCATCGTCTCCCGCATTTCTCTTGCGTGAGTTTTCTCGGAAATGTTCAGTCATTGTGAGGTCACCCGATTCCGACTGCTCCATGGCAAATCGTTGTCGGTGCCGATTTTGCTGTGGTTCAAGTAGTGACAACCTCTGGTATTCTTTGTGAAGAGGAACCTCAACCAACTTTCCATTTTGATTGACAAGCTTGTACTCAAACTTTGCAGGTTTGTCTATGAGAGGGTAGACAAAATTAGATGGTTTGTCAGTATCTGGGTTTGTCAGCATGATCGATTTGTTAACAAATAGTAGTGGAAAGGTGTCAAGTGATGTAGTTTTGAGTGTTTCAAACAGAGTACTTTGGTGAACTTATTCTCTTCGTGGCGTTTTGAATATTGATGGTTTTATTTGTATTCAAATGTCTTTGAGAGATCCGAATTTCCAACTTATAATATATTTTGACCTATGTGTTGAGAATATTTCAAAAGAAAACAAACTAACCGTCTTTTGGCGGAACTTGGATGTTCAAAATATTTGGCTTGTGCTTGTTTGATAACCACTGTATCTTTCCGCTTCACTTCAGCAAATTACTCTTGTTTATTTTTTTTTTTCTCAAATTTAATTTGACATCAATTAATTAGACACGCTACAGAGGTTACCACAATATTGACCATTTTATAACTGTGCTGACTATATTAACAAATACAGACTATATCTCTATACATCTAAATACCTTTTCAAGCTTCCACCTTCTTGAGTGAGATACCAGGGAAACCTGGAACAGCAGCATCTTTGACTTTGCCCTTTATCTCAATATCGACATTTTCACCAGTCAAAACATCTTGTCCCTTGTCACTTCCATTGTCGAAGGCAATAACTTGCAACTCCTTAACTTTGATCGAGTAAGGTGAGTTTTTGATGAGATTAACGACTTTCTTTAAAGTGTCAACTTCGTTGAAATTCAATTTACGGTTAAACACAATTTTTGGGTCTTCAGTGTTGAGTCTGATTTTCAACTGGTTGATAAAAGGCATGGCTCTCTTCATATCCTTGCCAACTTTTTCCTTTATCAAATTGTTATCCGAAAGCTTCTGCGTTTCAAATAACTCACGCACGAATTCAATGTAATTCTCTTGCCAATCAGGGAATGTGTTTGACACCAAAATGGTCAACTTAACAGAGTCTCCTGTTTCCAAATCAGCCTTGCCTTTCTTCTTTCTCAAACCAGAACCTTCAGCTTCACGAATTGCACGGGCGACATGTCTAACATACTCCAAGGATTCAGACACTGACTTTGACACTGGCTTTGAAGGCTTTGGAAATTGTGCATTTTGCACACTACCTTCTTTAGACAACACCTCTTTGTAAAGATACTCAGCAAAATGAGGAGCAATTGGTGCCAACAATAATGCCTGGTATTCAATGTATTTCAAAACAAGGTCTTTATGCATTCCAATTGAGGCGGAATTGACTGACTCTCTATAGAAATCCCTCGCAATTTGAAAATCAAACAAACCAAATTTCAAAGCTTGCTTGTAATTACTCAAAGTATATTGATAGTATGATTTTTCAATCAATTCATTCATTTCATTCTCAAATGCTTCGTCAAAGAATGAATCATATTCCCCAGTTCTCAATTCATTTTGTTTTTTCAACTCATCCTCACACCAGTCTTTCAATGTTGTCAATCTCAAAATAGCGGCGTTAGCATTAGATTCATCAAAGTTGGCATCTTCGACAGAGTCACCTGCATCAGCCATGGCTATCCTTGATGCATCTGCTCCAAATTTCTCAACTATTTGCTCCAAAGTCATGAAGTTACCAGTAGATTTGGACATCTTGGCATTGTTCAACAACAAGTGACCGTTTGCCCTAACTCCTCTAGGCCAGAGTTTTTTTGGGAATAAAGCAACATGAGTGTAAATGAAAAATGTCAAATGGTTTGGAATCAAATCTTTACCTGAAATTCTCACGTCCAAAGGATAGAAATACTCAAACTCTCTTCTCATCTCTTTCAATTGATCAAGTGGGATATGGGATTCAATGTCATCTCTACGGGTAAAGATAAAGTCAAAAACTTCATCAGTCAACTGTTCCGGCTTTATATCAAACTTACCTGGAACCTTACCATAATAGTCTGAATGCAAGAAGCGATCAATAGTGTAGTACGCCATGTACACTGTCGAGTCAGATAAAGACTCCACCAAATACTGGTGGTCCCATGGCAATTTCGTTCCCAATCCAAACTTTCTAGTAACGGCCCAATTTTTCATCCATGCAAATACACCTTCAAACCCATTTCTCGTTTCGCTTGAAAACAATTCCATATCTTTGAGACATTCCAAAGCTTGGCCTAACCAAACCTCTTCACCGTAATCAATAAACCACTGGTCTTCCAAGGAAACACAACAATCATCACCAGATCTCGAAATGACTTGGTTCTCGGGTTCACTATAGACAAAGGCATCACCAGAGGCAATCAAATCCTCCTTGACCTTGGGTTTGGCTGCTTCCACCTTCTCTCCCTTGTACTTTCCAACCATCATTGTACCATTGTAAAAACCCTCTTTATATGCCAACTCCTTGGCCTCAGCCAATTGCAATGCATCTTTTGGAGATTTAATTTTGAGTTCATTGACTAAAAACTCAGCACATTTGTCACCATATTTCTCAGTATGTACAATTGGTATTATCTCAGTGTTTACCCATTCTTTTTCAATTCCGTAGTATTCTGGTTTATTTGCGAGGTCCTTTGTCGTTATGTAATCATCTGGCGAGTCTGATGGCACACAAGTGACAACACCAGTACCCTTTGTGGCCTTAACTGTCTCCATTGGCAAGACTCTCAAATTCTTGGTTTGAGCCAATGGCGCATCAATTTTGGATCCAATCAATGCCTTACCATTAATTGTTGCAATGGGCTTGTAGAAACCTCTCTTTGGAGTCAAGTTCTGGAAGGACATGTTTTTGAAAGCACGTTCAGTTGTGATGAAATACTCATCATTTCCTGCATCAAAAATACCATAATCAATCTTTGGACTCACAAAACAAGTAGTTTGACCATACATGGTCTCAGGCCTTAATGTGGCTGCAACTAAGTATACTTTTTTATTACTCAAGTTGACATTTTCCTTCTCCAAAGTTTCTTTAGCTGCAGGAGCAAACTCGTCTACTCTGATCTTGATACCAACATACTCCTGTGGAGTTACACCTTCACCTGATTGTCTATCATGATCTAAACAAGCTTGACCATCTTTCTCGGAGTAAATGGTGTATCTTTCTCCAAACTTGATCTTACCGCAGTCTCTCAATCTATTGATTTGCCACCTGACAAATGCATCGTAGTATGGGTTAGCGTCAGTAGTTACCATTGAACGCCTCCAATCAACTCTGGAACCAAACGAAGAAACATCCTTTTGGCACAAAGGAGGAAAGAATTCAAGCCAGTAATCAGTGTTGGCAAACTTTGCAACCTCTTCTCTAGGAATACCCAATTGCAACATGATTTCAAATTGAAACTTTGCTCTACCCGTTTTAGCTGCTGCTTTGGACTTGTTGGAGCTAAATTTTGTCACGTCTTCTCTCTTGGCTTTTGCCTCAACTTTTTGCTCAGCAGTTTCATCTTCTGCCGGAGCACCTGAAAAATCAGCTCCAAATAATTCAACCTCTCTTTTAATTTTATCTGCTGCAGCCTTGATTGGCATACCAGTGCAGTGGAATCCCAAAGGAAATAATGCTCTTTTACCATTCATTCTTTCGAATCCAGTTGCAAATTCCACTTTCGATAAGGTGAAAGCGTGTCCGGCATGTAAAACACCGTTCATATATGGGTACGCCATAGTAGCAAAGTATTTTGGATATTTTTCTCTAACTTCATCAATGTTATCCGTAGGACATTCTTCAAATGTTGGGGCATTAATCTCGAACAATTTATCTTCTTCCCATTGTTTTTGGTACTTCTTTTCAATCTCTATTAAAGCGTCTCTTCGAAACGTCTTTTCGAATGTCACACTCATCTTGAATCAAATGAGTCACTACTGATCTTGTTTAGAGTGAAAAATTTATTGGAAATTTTTTTTTTCTTTTCGCATTTCTCTGTACTCACAAATCGAGAGATTTATAAAATTCAGTTATGTGGGATTAATTTATTATTACGTCAAAGAATATGTACAATAATATTAAACCCTTCGTCTTTTAATTGATGTAGGTACCAAAATCGGTCTTGTGGCCACCTCTTCAGAGTTTGTTTCAACAGCGGTATCATTTCTGTTTGTTTTCAAGACTTCCACAATTGCTTCTTTGGTAGTCACTTGAATTTGGAAATTGTCAATTTCAATGGTACTGTAACCTAACGAAATCTTTCCACTGTCTCTGACCGATCCAAATTCTACCAACGCCACTCCGTTAGCAGGAAGCAAGAGGACTTTAGAAACCTGTCCAAAAGTTTTCTCCAAAAAGTTTTTGAGCTGGAAGGTATTCAACGAGGGGTCCACATTGGCTAGTCCAATAGTTCTAAGAGTATCAAAGTCATCTGGGGTCCAATTTGTGTGCCCTTGCGGTTTAGATACATTGATGTTTCTTCCCTTCAACGTGATTCCATTTTTCTTCAAGGCATCTTCTACGCTACTTGCATCACGGTAAGTAATAATAGCTAGACCGCCATTATGTTTCATGCGACGTTTCTTTGTATCATAAACTGCTTTGGGCAATGCTATGAAATCAATTTCACCACACTGCGAAAACTCGTTCCTCAATTCCTCCTCATCGATTGAAAAAGCAATATTGGAAACACGAATTTTGCGTTCAGAAATGGGTGTTGTTCTATCCTTCCGTTCTTGGGGTTTGGAATACTGTACTTCCCAGGCAAAGTCCTGATTGAGATTTTGGTCATGGTACGTCCGTCCATTGTACAAAGCAATTGCTTTTTCAGCATCGTGAGTCCTAGTATACTGAACGTAACAGAACCTACGAATTTTATTCCTTAATTGTGAAGGAAACCTTATGCTGACAATAGGACCTACCTGAGCAAACATTTCTCGTACATCTTGTTGGCTAAATGAGCTTGGATAATTGTTGACAAACAATAAAGTTCTCTCCACTCTTGTGACCGTGATCTCGTTTGACCCTAGTACCTTATGGGTCCTTGTCATTGCTGAAAATACTTCAAGCTCATTTGTAAACTCAATCACCGCTTGCTTCCCCCCATTGAGCTCCACTATATCCATTTCTCGAATTTCACCACAACCAGAAAAGAAATTTCTCAAATCTTGTTTGGTAACATCATAGGGTAAGTTATTGACCTGAACTGCAAACTCTTCTCTTGAGCGCAGGAATTCCTCCGACATATCATGGCTTCTTTTGCGGTCTACATGCAATATGGGCTGCGCAAGTACATCATTTGCTTTCGATTCCATGAATTCTCTAAGCGCTTTGTTGCACAAAGTGACTGCTTTTCTATAGCTATCAATAGTCCCATGCACTTGTTCATACAACAACCATTCCTCGGTCAACTTTTCGGGAGCATCGAGCTTTTTAGCATGTGACAATGCTTTCTTGAACGTTTGCCTAATAGATTCTTGATCAACGTCATGCTCAATGAAGCAACGAATTCCGTAGAGCCAAACCTCTGTCTCCAGCGGAAATGTTTGAAACATAGACGTTATCACTTGCGTGGCATGAGAAAACTTACCCAAGGAGATGTAGAGTGATACCGCCAACTTTTCCACAGTATGAAACGGATCCTTGTTGTCCATGGCATATGTCACCATAGTGTCAAATAAATCGTCAAGAGATTCAAAAGTTTCATGTGACAATTCATTGTGATACTTGTACTGCATCATAGCCAATGCAACAAGCTTCCAATCATTGTAATCGGATGAGCTCCGTAAATCTATAGCTCTAATTCTGTTTTCTATTTCAATAAATCTCTGTCTGCCATCTTCGCCCAAAGCAATACAATTTTTTATATTCTCTGCGTAAGCGGTGCAAGAATTTGGAAATGTGCGAAGGTATTTGTCTAGTAACGAAGTCAATGCATTCTCGCGTACCTCTTCAGACATGTAGATCATATAAATAACAGACATCCAAAGTTGCTGACTCTTGTTAGAGAAGGAAGTTTCACTTTGCGTAGCTCTTGCAAGCATCGTTAAAATGTGAGTGAGATTTGGTTGATATTTGAATACACTCTCCATATAGTCAATCCAAAGAGCGCAGTCTGTGGGTCTCTCCTTGATTTGTATCTCGCATTTCTCATAATATGGCAACTTTTGTTTAGTGTCGGAGTACACTTTGTTTGCCACCTGCATTAATCGATCATAATCACCTATTTTGTATTTGCTAATCAAGGATGAAAATTCCTCAAAAGATTCGTTCAACTGCTGTAGGGGATAGCTCAACCTCTTCAAGTGCAACTTTATCAACGCATCCAAATCAGTTTCGTCGTTGGATTTGATGTAACGTTGTTGAAGCAAGTCCAAGCTTATTTTCCAAATTTCGTTTCCATTGACAAAATCATATCCACAAAGGTGAAGCCCCTTTGAAACGATTGCTCCGTATTCATCATCAGTAATCTGTTCATTAGATAGTAGTTGATTAGCCAACTCCAACATTGCAGTCATTATAGGAACTGTTGGATAATCATCAATTATTGTTTCATAAAATGCATATTCCAATCTCGACCGCTCTTGGATATCTTCAATAGCACGTATCTCAAATAACCAGTTGTTCAACTCTGATTGACGTAGTCTAAAGTACTTTGTTTTTTCCTTGTAGATTTTGTTGATTAGTAGGGCGGTGTCAGGAATGACCTGAAGCCTACTCAATATTTTGTCGTAATTTTCCGGCGCGTATGGATTCTCGTTGACCAAGATCTCAAATTCATCGACTAATTCTTTTAAACTCATTGAAAGTAAACCTATATGGTATCAATTGAAATGACGTAACAAAGAAGGTATGTACTCGAGACTTTTGGTACAAATCATTCATTTTTGTAGTATAAGAACAGACACAAAATTGTGAAGACAGAAAAAATAAATTGAAAGTGCAAAACTCCATCGCTTTTCAGATGAGGAAAGATTTGTGAGTAGTTACTTCATTCTGTATCCCCACCCCCACGTACAACACTGTATAACCATGGATGCAAAAGTTTACCTACAGTCCTTTGGCTGGACGGAAGGACAGCCTTTGAAGAAAGGGGGATTGAAGAAGCCAATTTTGGTGAAACATAAGAAGGACACAAAAGGGTTGGGACATGACTCCAATGGTGCAGACATGTGGTGGGAAAAGCTATTCGATGGACAATTAAAGGGTTTGGAAGTGAGCAATGGAGATAGCGGAAATGGTGTTTCCTTTAAGCATAAGAATGAAACGGTGTTGAAGAACTTGAACAAGAACATGTCTCCTTTGTATCGAATGTTTGTCAAAGGTGAGGGTTTGGAAGGTACGGTGGGGAAAACAGATCATATAAAAGAGGAGCATGTTACAGATTTGGCAAGCAAGGCTGCAGCAGAAATGGAGAAATTGACAAGTACATCACTACTTGAGACCGGGAAAATGAAGGAAAAGAAAAAGTCTAAAAGCAAAGGCAATACAGAACAAGATAAGGCAGATAAAAGCAAGAGGAAACTAAAGAAGGAAAAAGAGAAAAAGCTGAAAAAGAAGAGAGCGAAGAAGGAGCTAGAGGCAATAAGTGTGAAGGACAAAGCTAATAGCAAAAAACGACGGAAAATCGGAGGGGCAAACGTTGACAGTGAAGATGTGATAGTTGACAGAAAGAAGCGGAAAAGAGATGGACGCACAGAAGGACTGAAGCGACGTATATACAGTTAGAACAATGACACTGGGAGTAAGTCACCGAGACTAGCTAAGTAGGGTAATATTATAGACTTTTTACATATCAGTTACTCTATGGTGTAACTATTATAAACACAAAGATTTGGAAAAACTGTGGCTGTATTGGTCCCATTCGATTGATATCTGATCTGAAGCATAGTTTCCGATCAATGTTTCAATCAGTGACACAAAATTTGTGGATCAAACAAAAATACATATGAAAAAGTAAACACTCACAACAGCCGTCAAAAGAACGACAAAAAAATCCATCAACACCAGCACCGCAGCAGTTGACACACATGCTTAATTGGCGAGCTCAATTGGGACTTGTCATTGGTTTGCTATGGTTACGGTTTTATCCATTTCACGTTATTCTATTTGCATGTGGGACAATTGTTTCAGTTATCGGATATATTGCAATTTCTGTTAAATTGTTCCTGGCTCAAGCTTCAACCAGTTTTAAATCGTCACGAAGATTCCGCTTTACACGTCACAGTCAATGGGAACGAGAAATTGAAAAGTTTGACAGGGCAACATCCAACGTCAATTCACATATAGTTGATTCGGAAAAAATATCAGTGTTGTTGTCAGAGCTTTTAGATATAATCATCAATGAGTTTATCACTGCGTGGTTTTCTAAAATCAGCTCGTCCACATTGTTCGAGAAAGATGTTAAAATTGAAATATCGCATGTATTGAAAGACATTGCGCAACGGCTTCAGCATATCGACTATGGAAAACTTATTACTTTGGAGCTTTTGCCATTGTTCAACAACCATTTCATCGCTTACGCCGAAGCACAAAAGCTAGTGTATAACGACACTTTTGATGGCTCAGGTACAGACGTGTCTGCAGAAATTTTATCTCATTTCAATAATGGTGATTTGCATGTGGGTGTTACTCGCGATCAAGTTGACAAAATGGAGATTAATATGCAAGAAAAAACATATTTGAGAGGGCGGATCAAAAAGCTACTTAGCAGGAGTCTTTCGGATGGAGAGAAATCAAACGAGTTGGTGGTTTTGTTTGTTACCGAGATATTGGCTTGCACCATCTTGGACAATATTTTCAATTTATTAACTGACCCTGATTTCTTGAATTTGCAATTGATCAGGGTTATCGGGGACAACTTGAAACGACGAAATCAGGTGAAAGAGTTACGCTCTGCTTTGGAAGAACACACTTTGTCATCAGTGTCAAATGAAAAAGACATGCCACTCAGTGCCACGGGCGACATCGCAAACATTATTCAGGAAAGTTTTTTGGAAGACGACACCAATGATAAAACTGTCATTCAATTGGACCATGAGTCGGTTGAATGCTCCAAGGCAGATAGGCTTGTTGCTTTGTTGAAATCTTCGACTCAACTGAAGCCGTTCCAGCAGTACTTGGAAAGCAAACACAAGTTATACTTGTTGAAATTTTGGGAAAAAATTGAAGAGTCTAAGCCCCCATTGTTGGATAGCTTTCAAGATTGGGGTGCGTTAAGCCTCACCAAAAAAGATTGCCTTGAAATCAAGGAGAGTTATTTTGACAATGGCCTCATTGATATTGGTGGTGCAAATTTGGATAAATTTAAAGCTTTGACCGCAAATGGGTCGGTAGGAGACACGCTTGACCTTCCAGACTGCAAGGGAATTTTGATAAAGCTACAGGGGAGAATTTTTCAAGAGTTGTTTGCCGAATATTTTTACAATTTTTTGTCAGCAGGAGTTGCCAAGAATCACGTGGAGAAGGTGGATGAAGGGGAAGCAGTTGTTGATCAGATCGAAGACAAGCTTGCAACTATAATGAGCGACCCCAAATATGATGTTTTGGAAAGTTTCTCCGTCGGATCTCAAAATGAAAAGTTTGGTTCAGAGCTTTATGAAAAATTGTCTCCTCTGAATCGAACTGATCGATATTCTAAATTATTCGAAGATGATGAAGAATACTCTGAGGATGAGGATGACTCCGACGAGCTAGATACAGACAGTGATTCAGTAATCATGAAGGAAAGTTGTGAAAGCATGGAATTGGCAGGTCCTGGTAATTTGAATTTAGCAGAAGAAAAGATTCCTGCACTTGAAAAGGAAATTGAAAACTTAAACCAGCAATTGATTTATTTGGAACCGTTATTGCGTAAAGCGCAATTGACCAATGACCAATCGAAGTTAAAATTGCTACTTAAATCCAAAAACGGAGTTCAAAAAGATATTGCATTAAAAGAATTGCAAAAGCAGCAATACATTGTTCAAGAAAGTGATAATAGCTTGTTTGGAAAATCCAAAGTTAGCATTCTGTCGATAGTGCACCAGAATGATAAGACAAGGGAGTTTGTATTGTACATTATCGAAGTACAAAAGTTCTCAACTGAGGATCCCAATGTCGTGAAAGCAGGGTGGGTAGTTGCGAGAAGATACAGCCAGTTTCATAGATTACATGGGTATTTGAAGCGTCGTTATCCCAAGGTTTCATCCTTGTCGTTCCCACAAAAGTCAATTCTGGTGTTGAAGTTTCAACAAAAGAACATTACAGAAAGTAGAAGACACCAGCTTGAAGCATACTTGAAAGCTCTCATTGAGATTCCCGAAGTTTGTTCAGACATGGCATTTCGTTCTTTTTTATCTTCGGAGAACTTTCATTTGGGGAAGCATCAACGGTTTGATGAACCGAGGAAGTTATCGGCATTGTTTGGCTACCGATGGTACTTGAGTTCATCAAGTAACAGAAATACAACTAGTGGCCAGTACTCGACAACCCCTCCAACCACTGATGGTAGTGAATTTTACAAAAATAGGCGAGAAATGGAAGTGGAGTTGCGTCAATTTGACGAAAAACCAACAAGCAAACCCCTTTTCATCAAACCTATTTGTGACCTAGTCATTACAGTATTCAATCTTCATTGGCTTAAGGGTAGGGCTCTCGTTGTAATTCTTCAACAATTTTTCGGCACCGCTGTTGAAAATAAAGTTTATGATGTGATTCGTTCCAACTTGAATGAATCCAACATTTCAAGTTGGTTGACAACATTACGCGAGCTGTTATTTCCCAATGGCAAATTCAAGTTGGAACCGGCGGTGAGAAGTAAACAGCAACAACTACAAACTCGTCAAGAAGCCAAACAATTGTTCGACACGTTTATGACGGAAACTTGTTCCAAAATCGTTGGTAGTGAAAACACTGCCAATGCTGCAACAACAATATTTCTGATGTTACAAGTGAGCCAGTTGAACAAGGATCTTTTGTTTCATTGTTTTGATGTAATTTTAGATGAGTTGACAAAACACAAATAGTAAAGTGATTTGTTGATGCAAATATCAAAACGCCTCCCTCATCAAAACTCGCAAAGTCTTATCAATCCGTATCGGATGAGGAGGGGGGGAGGGGCGAAAGGCGGAGAAAACGTAGCTTTGTTTTCTGGGATAGATCTTTCTCCATTATGCATTGTTTGGGAAGACAAGTGGAGGTGGGGTAAATACTGGGGATTGATCCCCCAATTGTCTAATTTACTAATTGCTTATAAATTTCATGTGCATTTTGTGTAACTTTTACTTTTGTGAAAGTCCGAGATTCTCTACATGATGAGAAAGAGTTGACGATACAATTACTTTGTTTGCGACACGTCTTTCAGATACCAAGGAGCCAAGACCGACTTAGCTAATAATTTTTTGTTTTCGACCGCTTCGTTGTACGCTGAATTGGCTGTGTATTGAGAATATTTAACGGGAGTGCATTAGCTTCTGGTGCAGAGGAGATTAACTCGATCAAACAGCGCAGATATGTAGCAGGTACATTTTAACAGTATGCAAATGCCATTTGATTTGCATTCATGTATGCTGCAAAGAGGGAGGAGGTACCTAAAGGACATTGAAGAGAAAATTAGTATTAATGATTTGCGAACACACCAAAAGCAACTTTTGATATACCCCTGTCTTTACTTTTGATTACCCGCTGTTTCGTTTTTTGATAGGAAAGTGGTCTCTTTTGTGATCCCCTTTCAGCCCAATTAGAAAGGATCTGTAGTGCTGCTACTTTATTTGTTGAATTTCGTCGTATTAACACCTTGATAGCCTCACAAAAATGAAACAAAGTAAAAAAATAAAACTGATTCGGTTGGGACGGAAATACAAATTAATGTTGAGCTTGTTTATGGTTATAAGTACAAACGTGTGTCCTGAAGAGTAGAAGAAGACACTGTCGTGCGTGTGTGTGTTTTACATGATGTTTGTATAATACTGTAGAAAAAAACAATAGGAAGTTAGCAAATCCCCCACGGAAAAACTTAAAAATTTTTTAAAAATAATAAACAATTTATGTCTTGGCGTGTCATCCTCCAAATTTTGTTATGTACAACAAAAGTAACATTGCTTCCAGAGTGTTAGCAATGGTTACGTATGTAGCAATTGTAATCCACAGCCATTGCCAAGATTCAACCGCACAAAAAATTTCTAATCAGCTGTAAAGGATGTACCTCTTTTTTTTTTTTTTTTTTTTTTTGGGGGGGTGGACATTGTAGGGTACAGTAGTCGATTTAAACTGCAATAGATAACATCGCAGTCAAGAATTTCTAAATCTCGGAAAATCTATTTTTTTTTCTTTTCTTTTTTATTTTTGGGGTGATCGATGAGAGGTGAAAGATTATTTACTTTCCACCACTTACGATATAATTTATACACGCCTCATGTCCGCTCGCCGTATCTCCCAACTCTCCGCCTGTAACTTGCCGAAGTAGTCCTACTAATTAAATTTGCTGACTCAAATTTCGTGAACAAAGTTGGTCACAACAAGGCGTGTGCGTGTAATTAGGCTCCTAACCATACTTTGTATTAATTTCTTTTCATCTTCCCCACCTCGCGTGGTTTGTTACTTTTCTTTCGTTCTTTGGAGTTTTGTGTTACATTTTACAATACAATACAATACAATACAATAGAACTTCAGAAAATTAAGCAAATACGCTAAAATCAAAAAAAAACATCAAGGAAAAGTTTTTTTTGTATTTTAGATTTGTTGAGTAATTTTGTATTATGAAATGCCGTGTGTTTTATAAGAATGTGGTACTCACTTGTCCTGGTTAACTTAAAAATGTATATAAAGGCTCCCCCAAAATCCCATCAGTTTATAATTCTCATATTTCTCTTTCTCTTTACACTACAATACAAGTTAGTCAAAGATGTCAGTTGAAAAAGCAGGTACCAGCCATATCGAAGAGTTTGAAGATCCTAAAGCTAGCACCTCTCATATAGAGGTAGGGACGGATTTGAAAAAGTCTGATTCCGAATTGGGATTGGATGAAATTGAAGAAGAACCATATTATATTGATTTACCAGAATCATTGCAAGATTTGACTCAAGAAGAGTTAAAACAGTTGGATAAGAAAACAACCAGAAAGATTGATTTGAGATTGATGCCGATGTTGATCTTCATTTACATTTTGAACTATATTGATCGTAACAATATTGCTAGTGCAAGATTGGGTGGATTGGAAGAGGACTTGGGTTTGGTTGGAAATCAGTATGAAATCATCATTTCGGTGTTGTTTGTTGGTTACATTTTGTTTCAAGTTCCTTCAAATATGTTGTTGAATAGATTGGGTCGTCCTTCTGCATATTTGGCCGTCGTCATGACTCTTTGGGGTGCCATCTCAACTTGTACTGCTGCTGTGCAAAATTTCAGTGGATTGGTTGCTATTCGTGTTTTGCTCGGTGTGGTTGAGTCGGCTTTCTTCTGTAGTGCATTGATGATTTTGTCTTCTTGGTACGATAAAAAGACTTTGGCTTCAAGGAACTCGATTTTATATGCTGGTTCATTAATCAGTTCCGCTTTTAGTGGATTGTTAGCTGCTGCTATTTTGGAAATGGATGGTTTGGGAGGAATTGAAGGTTGGAGATACTTGTTTATCATTGAAGGTGGTATCACGGTTTTAACAGTTCCATTTGCCTACTTTATCTTGCCAGATACTCCTCACAATACCAAGTTTTTGAGTCAACAAGAGAAGGACATTATTCAATGGAAATTGAAGAGAGATTTGGGTAACGTTGATGATACTGACGTTGAAGCTAAAGTTAGTGATTGGGAAGGTCTCAAATTGGCCGTCGCAGATACAAAAATGTGGATGCTTTGTGGTATGCACAGTTTTTTGGTCGCTGCTTGTGGTGTCACCAACTTCTTCCCCACCATTGTTGGTACTTTAAACTTTAACCACACTATTACCTTGTGTTTGACCGCTCCACCTTACGTTGTTGCTGTTTTCGTCACTTACTTTTGGGCCAGGCATGCTGACAAAACTGGGGAAAGAGCTTTACATGTCATCATTCCCTTAATTTTGGCCTTGGTTGCATTCGTAATTGCTGTGGCGACATTGAACACCGGTGCCAGATACTTTAGTATGATCTTAATGATTCCAAGTTTATATTCTGCATTTGTGGTTATTTTGACATGGATTTCAAACTCGTGTCCTAGACCACCAGCAAAGAGAGCTGTTGCTATTGCATTGGTCAACTGTTTGAGTAACTCTACTTCAATTTGGAACTCATACTTATACCCTTCAAGTGATGGACCACGTTACGTCAAGGCCATGAGTTGTAACATTGCATTTCTTGCTTTATCCATCATTTTCGTCATTATGTTGAGAATTAGATTGATGTTCTTGAACAAGAAGATTGAGAACGGTACTATGAACTGGCAAAAGGAATTGGGTAAAGGTAATGATGGCTCAAAGATCTCAGCAGATTTTAGATACTTATATTAAAGCATTTGATATGTTTACATAAAAGAATAATGATGACACGAGAAATACCAGTTTGTTGTAATCAACCCTTTGTTATCTAGATGTTATCTAGATGTTATCTCTACCGAGATCTCATGATAACAGACTGTGTCACAATGAAGTAATTCATTTTGTGCTCTATTGTGCTTATATTAGGTTTAGTGGGTTTTGGATACTCTCTTACAAAGACCCACACATCCTGAATTTTCTACACCGGAATCTCGACACAGGTGGCGCAACCACCAACTGGTGAGAGTTTTGAGCACCTTTCTATCTTGCACAAGGTACCCCAAATGGTAAACTTTAACTTCGAATGCTTGCATACCCCTCCCCCTCCACGTTTGACAAAATGAGGAGTGATTAAATATTATTAAATATACACACGAAATTATCAATAGTCTTTTTCAAGGCTTCGGGTTTATGATATTATCGCCGAAACACCCGAGATGTTCTAAGCGGAAAGGTACAATTATCTAACGCGGCGGGTACAATCTCAGACGCCCAAGAGTTGCAAGGCTTAAGATAGTGGGGAAAATTGCAAATTCTTGTTCAAACATCTTGCATTAGGCAAAGCTCACTTTTGCATAGTTGAGGATGATAAGTTTATCCTTACATAACTAAACACATCTTAATCCATTTCGCAACATACTTTCCACTACTTGATTGTAAAACCATATTGCACTCGTTCAGTGGAAAGCAGTAACAAATTTTATAACTCTCTCAAAATGACGACTGTATTCTGGACATGGATTCACATCATCCCCTCGAGGACTGCTCTTTAGCTTTTGTTAATTCAAAATTGATTGATAAGCTTATTTTCTGAGCTTATCTTGATCAATATTATATTCGTCAACCCATATTTGTATTCTTTCCATATATGTTATAGTCTGGTCTCTCCCTCTCTCCAAGAAAACTTTAGTGCCAGAAAAGAAAAATTGCTCTACTGCTTACGCAGTCCACACATATTATATATACACCGCTGAAAACAACTACAGCACTCAGTCACGCTTGAAAGAGAGAGGTCATACATACTAGATGATGTTTACAGACGGAGTTCTTCATAAGATGCTTAGGTCAGATTTTTAGCTTTATTTTTTTTTTACTTCAACTTATTTTTCCCACCATACCCCACGTCCCAGAATTAGCGTTTATGATCTTGGAGCCCAGAAGGTGTTTGGGCTATTACATCGGTGTTAACAACATCGCAGCACAAGCGAGTCATACGTGGATTCGAAGTGCTGTGTATTCTTTGAAGCCAGTTGCTCAAATGATCAACCAGCCAACTACAGTCGTGTGATGCGTCCCTCACACTTGGCCCATGAGCACTACTAAAGAAACGGCTGAAACAACATCCTTTGTTGTATCTGCTCCAAACTGCTTCTCCACAGAAACTTTTTTAAGGTTTTATCTGCTACCCCTTATAATAAAGTCTAATAGTGGAAATTCTTATTCCTCACGAGCGAGTTCTTCCAAGGCGGGAAATTTTACAAACCCCCGCTCAGAGATACTTTACTTCCAATATAAATAGAGGTAATTCGGACCATCATTTGAGACTTCCATTGTCTGCTTCCTGTTTGATTATTTTACCAACTCAGCCTCACTCAAGATTAACCGACCTTTTGCAACCATTTTCAAAAAAAAAAATGTCCACTGAAAACAAGCTCCTTAGGACAGTGAGCAGTACTGTTGATGAACCATTTGTTTCGGAAGCTTTAGCAAACGATGATTTGAGGTCACATATCTCCAAACGTGAAGGCTCAGAGAGTTTAAAGAAGTCGGACTCAAATAATGGATCAGAAGATGTTGATGAAAAGTCACCTTATGTCAATTTACCAGAAGCGTTGCAACATTTGACTCATGATGAATTGAAAAAGTTGGAAAAGAAGGCTATAAGAAAAATCGATATTAGATTACTTCCTATGTTGGCTTTTATTTACATTTTGAATTTCCTTAATCGTAGCAATATTACAAGTGCTAGATTGGGTGGTTTGGAAGCAGATTTGAACTTACAAGGAAATCAGTACCAGGTTTGTATCTCCATTTTGTTTGTTGGTTATATTTTGTTTCAAATTCCAGGTAATATGGTGTTGAATAAAGTGGGTCGTCCATCGATTTTTGTTTCGGTTGTCGTGTTTAGTTGGGGTGCTTGTGCCACAGCAATGGGAGGTGTACAAAACTACGCTGGATTGGCAGTCACTCGTGTTTTGTTGGGTGTTGCTGAATCGGCATTTTTTGGTGGAGCTTTGATGATTTTGTCTCTATGGTATGACAAAAAATCTTTGGCATCGAGGAACTCACTTTTGTACATTGGAAACCCACTTAGTTCTGCATTCAATGGATTGTTGGCTGCGGGCCTTTTGAAAATGGATGGATTGGGAGGTATTGCCGGATGGAGATGGTTATTTATTCTTGAAGGTGGTATCACTGTCTTAACGGTTCCATTTGCTTACTTCATTTTACCAGATAAACCAGCAAATACCAAGTTCTTGAGTGAAATGGAAAAAGAAATTATTCAATGGAAATTGAGAAGGGATTTGGGTGATGTTGATGACTCGGACAAAGAGGCAAAGGTTAGTACATGGGATGGTTTTAAGTTGGCGGTAAAAGACATGAAAATGTGGATGATTTGTGGTCAAGTTGCTTTCTTGGCCGCTTCTAAAGGAATCACCAACTTTTTCCCCACCATTGTTGCTACATTGAACTACAGTTCTACAATCACGTTATGCTTGGTTGCACCACCATATCTTCTCGTTATCCCGGTTTCATACTTTTGGGCCAGACATGCTGATAAAACTGGGGAAAGAACTTTCCACATCATTATTCCATTGGCGCTTTTGGCTGTGTCGTACGTGCTTGTTGTAGCAACAACTAATTTTGGCGCTAGGTATTTTGGAATGGTGTTGATGATGCCTACTTCAGCCGCAGGTTTTGTTATTGCAATGACATGGATGTCAAATACTTGCCCCAGACCTCCTGCAAAGAGGGCAGTTGCTCTTGCCTTGATGATTGGATTGTGTAATTCGCCATTCACTTGGACTCCCTTCTTGTATCCAACTGGCGATGGTCCACGTTACGTCAAAGCCATGGTTTGTAACGTGGCCTTCTCGGTGTTGGCAATACTTATGGTCGTTCTTTTGAGAATAAGATTGATGGTTTTGAACAAGAGAATTGCTAATGGAACCATGAATTGGCAAAAGGAGTTGGGAAAAGGTAACGATGGGTCCAAGATTGATGCTGATTTTAGATACTTATATTGAGATAGCTGAACAAATAAATATGTATTGAAGATAAAATTCTGTTCCGTAGATGGTTTCGTCGTGTGAAATACCTTGCAGGAAAGAGTGATTGACGAATTGCATAAGGGGATTGTGCACGTAATCCGGCAATCTCCGATCATCCTCTCACAGCCACATTTCACACAAATGCAAGCAAAGCTTTGCCCCTAGCCGTGAATATCGATGTTGTAGAAATCTTTTTTTCCATTTTCCCCACACATCATCTCCACCTTTTGTCTCAAAAAGCTTGAAATCTTATTTTCTTATTGGTTTTTATTTTGATGCAAAATAATATATGATGTGGAATATTAATTTCAATGATGACCAGAATTTCGTATAATTACGTCTTTTTGCATTAAAAGATAACTCATGCGGCGTAGATTCTCAGAGCTGCAAGATGGACTACTAACAACTAATAACACTTAGGAGCGCATTCCTTTTATTTTTTATTCGGGGTTTCATTTTTTAATAATATTCCATGTTGGACTCACAAGTATTTACTATTCACCGGTTTCTGAATGTGAAACCACCATTTGCTTGGCACACAAAGATCACTCATCGACTTGCTTGTACAGATTAATGCGTTAAGGAGGTATAGGTTTTATCCACTTGTCAGTTTGTTTTCTTGTGCTTTTATTGAATTACCTCGGATAAGCTTTCTTTTGGTTTGTTGAATTGTCACGCATGCTGAATTTTACTTAGCATGATTGAAGATACTGAGGGGTAACAAGTGTTATTCTGATTATTGCATTGTTGTCTCGCTAATCTCGTGAGTTACATTCTATATGCACATTTTGTTGAGGCCAATTTAGAGCAAAGGAGTGTACTGCTTGTTGTTTTACGATTTATCGCAATTACAGGACACAATCAGCGATGAAATTCATGACGATGAGAAGTATACCATGGGCTTTATGGTCAATAAATGGTTGAAGGCACATCAATTGAGATAAGCGTCGACTCTCCGCTTTTCGTAGCGTTTAATTTCCAATATTATTTGAGTTAAAAATTATATGAATCCTGACCGTTTTAGATGGAAAGAATACGCAAAAGAAAAAAGCGCATTCAAACTAACATGGGTGGGGTGTGTTAAACAGTAGATTCTTTCATAACTTGCATCAGATCAGATGGGTATAAAAAGATGGTAATCGCTTCCTCAATTCATAAAAACTCAAAACCCAGACAACAATTGTATAAGCAATGTCGGCTGAGAAGGGTGCCAAATACTCTAATGACTCCGATGGGGAACAAATATTTGTTTCTCAACCCGATAAAGTTGAATATGTGAATGCGGAATCAGAAAAGCATGATATTAAAGAAGATGTGACAGGAGCTAATTCAAATTTGACGTCCGTTGATGATGATGAAGAGGATGATGATAAACCAAAGGATCATTATATTAACTTGCCAGAGTCGTTGCAGCATATGACCCAGGAAGAGTTGAAAGAATTGGACAGGAAAACAACGAGAAAGATCGATTTCAGATTGCTTCCCATGATGATGTTTATCTATATTTTGAATTTTCTTGATAGAACCAACATCACCAATGCTAGGTTGGATACCTTGGAAGCTGATTTGAAGTTGGTGGGCAATCAATATCAAGTTTGTATCTCGATTTTGTTTGTTGGTTACATTTTGTTCCAAGTTCCAGCAAATATGATCTTGAACAAGTTTGGTCGTCCTTCAATCTTTATTACTGTGGTGATGACGACATGGGGAGCTATATCTACAGTCACTGGTGCTGTTCAAAATTACGCTGGTCTAGCTGCAACTCGTGTTTTCCTTGGTGTTGCAGAGTCTGCTTTCTTTTGCAGTGCTTTGATGATCTTATCGATGTGGTACGACAAAAAGTCATTGGCTACAAGAAACACTCTTTTGTTTGCAGGAAATCCACTTAGTTCTGCATTTAGTGGATTATTGGCTGCGGGTATTTTGAAAATGGGAGGTTTGGGCGGTATTGCTGGATGGAGATGGTTGTTCATTCTTGAAGGGGGTATTACTGTGTTGGCAGTTCCGTTCGCTTACTTTGTCTTACCGGACAAGCCAGCTAATACCAAATTCTTGAGTCAACAAGAAAAGGATATCATTCAATGGAAATTGAGACAAGATTTGGGTGATGTTGGTGATTCCGATGCTGAAGCAAGAGTCACAACCTGGCAAGGATTTAAATTGGCAATCAAAGATGAGAAAATGTGGATGGTCACTGGTCAGTTGAGCACTTTAGTCTGCGCGTGTGGTATTGTCAACTTTTTCCCAACAATTGTTGCTACGTTGAATTTCAACAGGACCGTTACATTATGTTTAACTGCACCACCATACTTACTTGCAGTCCCAGTATCATATTATTGGGCAAGGCATGCTGACAAAACTGGAGAGAGATCGTTTCACATTCTCATCCCATTAGCGGTCACAACTATATCTTTCGTCATCCCTGTTGCCACAACTAATTTTGCCGCGAGATACTTTAGTTACTGTATTATGATTCCCGGTATAATTGGAGCATATGTGGTTATCATTACTTGGATGCCAAACTCATGTCCAAGACCACCAGCAAAGAGAGCCGTTTCGATTGCCTTGATGATTGGATTGAGTAATTCTCCTTACACGTGGACAGCCTTCTTATACCCATTGAGCGATGGTCCACGTTATATCAAAGGTATGAGTTGTAACATTGCATTTCTGGTAATGGCGATTATTTTGACTGTCATGTTGAGAATTAGGTTAAAGCAGTTGAACAAAAAGATTGAAAATGGAACTATGGATTGGCAAAAGGAATTAGGAGAGGGTAACGACGGGTCAAAGATTGATGCTGATTTTAGATATTTATACTAGTTAGATTTAATGTTAAACATTCAGTATATGAATCGAAAAAAAATGGTTTACAAAGCAACAGCTCTATAGATGATGAATTCGTTTAAGAGATATGATTTGTGGTATTTACGTCACTCACCTCTTTCATAACGAGTAAGCGTCGTTATAATATCTACGATTATCTTTCGTGTTGTGGGCTTTGCCATAGAAAAGGGAGCTGCTCAGACGCCAATGATGCAATCTGTATAAAGTTCCAACCACTTGAAAGAGATGTCGCGACACAATCGATGAAAGTGTAATAAAAAAAGTGTCTAATTACGATTCTGCAGCAGGGACTGAGATAATAATAGCCGACATGCATTTCCCTTTGAGGACAGTAATATTTTTTTCAGGAAAACCAGCACCGTTTTGTAGAAATAGACCCGTCCACAGCATATCATGTAAGTGACCTAGTTGGGCATAGTCAATGACACGTTCCATATTCATTTTGTTTGGAAAACTTCTCACTGCTCATCAGACCTATCAACGCTCCCCTTTGGACCGACTTTTAATGATCGGGTTATTTTGTGATCATAGACTGAGTCTGCGGTCCGTTGAAAGAAAATTTTGATTCTGGCACTCAATGTGAAACGATGAAAGTGTTTACCTCATGCTCGACTATATGTTGATCCCTCCTTCTTATCATGTTTCCATCCTGAAGGTCAAGCGGAAATTCTTACGACTGAAATAGGTAAAAAAACCCAACGTTTTTCATTCACCGATGCCAAGCAGCTCACTTCCATTCATAGTGGATGTGCAGTTATCTTACCTATGAATGACCAAGGAAAACTCACATTGAAACTTGGTTGGCAAGATTGAGGCTTGGTGGTACAAAAACGAAGAGAGAGAGAGAGAGACAAATAAGTGACAATGATTTTACACAAAAAGTTGTTGCGAAAACGAAAATTCTTGTCACAGTAGCTAAAGTCATGACACAGAGGAATTTATTTGTCAAGAGTAGTTCCTCGTCGTGGAATATGGAATATTCAGTATGCCTCTTGAGTAATGTGAAGCCACCTCACAACTACCGTGTAGAATTGAGCTGTAGAGTTTGAAATCGAGCCACACAAAAGTATCCTATTTCAATGGTAGGTTTCATCAGCCTGTTGCAATGACGCAAAATGGACTCGGACGTAGCGCATTTGTGTGGCCGCTTTAAGCTATTCGCGTTAGACACGGCAGAAACTTACATGAGTATACATTTTGGTTACAAAATTTGTTGAGGGAAATATTTTCCTTTTTATCAAGTTTATTGGCCAAAAAGTGGGAATAGACATCTCTTGATAATACCCCACATGGTGGCAAGTGTCCAGATACTATGAATAAATATTGGAAAAAATTTGCAAAGCCAGGGAGTATTTGAATCACTGCATATTATCGTCGAGTATCTCGTTATGGTGTCCTCCCGGAATTTGAAACACAAGCACAAAGTCCAGTCCCCCTAAGATGACCTAAAAAACGTCTACTCAGTACATTGATGACGCCGATGACAAGCAGCCAAAAACATCCTTTGTGGAGAAAATTGATAGCGAGGGTGGCCACAGCTCAAAAAAGGATGTAGTCGAAGACTTTGACTCCAACCCTGGAACAATTAGCCTGGGAGAGGATGATTATTACACTAACTTGCCGGAATCATTGCAACATTTGACTCAGGAAGAATTGAAAGAGCTTGACAAGAAGACTACTAGAAAAGTCGATATTAGAATGATCCCTATGTTGATGTTTATTTATATTTTAAATTACCTTGATCGTAACAATATTGCTAGTGCTAGGTTGGGAGGTTTAGAAGAGGACTTGGGTTTGGTTGGCAATCAGTATCAAGTGTGTATCTCCATCCTATTTGTTGGTTACATCTTGTTTCAAGTTCCTGGTAATATGATTTTGAACAGGTTTGGTCGTCCTTCGATTTTCTTATCAACAGTTATGACGGTTTGGGGTGTCATTTCAACGGTGACTGGTGGAGTGCAGAATTTTGCTGGATTAGCTGCAACTCGTGTTTTCTTGGGTGTTGCTGAATCGGCATTTTTATGTAGTGCCTTGATGGTTTTATCAATGTGGTATGATAAAAAATCTTTGGCTGCGAGGAACTCACTTTTATTTGCAGGATCCCTGATAAGTTCTGCATTCAGTGGTTTGTTAGCTGCTGGTATTTTGGAAATGGATGGATTGGGAGGTATTGCCGGATGGAGATGGTTATTTATTTTTGAAGGGGGTATCACTGTCTTAACGGTTCCATTTGCTTACTTTGTTTTACCAGATAAACCGACAAATACTAAGTTCTTGAACCAAATGGAGAAGGATATCATTCAATGGAAGGTGAAGAAAGACTTGGGTGATGTTGATGACTCTGACGCCGAAGCGCAAGTCACTACTTGGCAAGGATTCAAATTGGCTGTCAAGGACGAGAAAATGTGGATGGTTACTGGTCAAGTTAGTTTTTTGATTGTTGCTTGTGGTATTGTCAACTTTTTCCCAACCATTGTTGCCACTTTAAATTACAATCGTACAGTCACATTGTGTTTAACTGCCCCACCTTATGTTCTTGCTGTTCCAGCAACTTATTTCTGGGCTAGACATGCTGACAAAACTGGAGAAAGATCTTATCATGTTGGTATTCCATTGGCTCTTGCATGCGTTTCATTCATCATACCAGTTGCGACAACCAATTTTGGTGCTAGATACTTTGCAATGCTATTGATGATGCCGAGTTTGCTTACAGCGTACGTGCTTATTATAACCTACATGTCCAATTCTTGTCCTCGACCACCAGCAAAGAGAGCAGTTGCAATTGCTATTATGATTGGATTGAGTAATTCTCCTTACACATGGACCCCATTCTTGTACCCAGCATCAGATGGTCCACGTTATATCAAGGCCATGAGTTGTAATATTGGGGCCCTTGTGTTGGCAATTGGGTTGGTGATTTTGTTGAGAATGCGGTTGATGCGTTTGAATAAAAAGATTGAAAATGGAACCATGGATTGGCAAAAGGAGTTGGGACAAGGTAATGATGGTTCTAAGGTTGCTGCTGACTTGAGATACATGTATTAGATTGAATTAGAATAATACTAGGCTATGTATATATATAAAGTTTATACTATAAATATTATGAAAATATAGGACTGGAAATTGTATGGGATATGAAGTAGTAGTGTGGTAGCGTGCAACCCATTCTAGCGAGGAGCAGACAAAACAAGAAAAAAATTCGATTGAGATGGGCAACATCATCTCTCATTGAAGAGAAAGCACCACAGTACAAACCCACAAAGAAGGCGATAAAGGCAAATCACAATGTCTTCAGATGATATCAAGGTAGATGAAGTAGACCAAACTGAAGAGATTGAATACGATATTGACAAAATAAAGATTCTCCCTGGAGCATCAGAGGATGGATCGTCAGCATCATTCCAAATTCTAGATGAGGATCATACGCTAGGAAATGCATTACGTTATATAATCATGAAGAATCCAGAGGTTGAGTTTTGTGGGTACAGTATACCACATCCCAGTGAGAATAAGATGAATATTAGGATACAAACGTACGGTAACATTTCGGCAGTAGAAGCTTTACACCAGGGTTTGGACAATTTAAGTGAGCTTTGTGGAGTTGTTGAAGAGAAGTTTGAGCAAAAGTTAAAAGAAGGTGGATACAGCACTGAAGAGCCTTAAATTGGAGCTGAAATGAATGGGGAATGGCAGCATGGGCTATAAAGGAATTCCCGTTTAGACAACCAAACTTGTTTGTAGGTAGATATAGTTGCTAAATGCATGAGACAAAGGTGTGGTGAGTTATTCAATTCAGTTGATGTAGGAGGGGACCCATCGTGGTAGAATCACTTGGTTCATTCATTTCGAACGTATATTCTCCAAACTACTTCAAATGCAAATCTTGATCTTAGTTTATCTGATCTGATGTAAATACGAAACTAACGTACTTCATGTATTGCATGGTATTCCAACGATTTCTAATATCCTATTTACAATTCTTACTTGTTCCATCACAGACGTGCTTGTAGTTATTGATGATCTATTAGTACATGTATTTGTGTAATGTCTCACTATGCGATGCTGTTCTCTCACTGTGCACTATGCCAAAAAAAAAAAAAAAAGAAATTTCACAAAAATTCTTTCCTCTTCTCTCTTCTCCCTTGGAGACAAACAAAAGGGGAAAAAAAAAAAAACTTTCACATCTTCTTACCACTTTTTCCTTTCTTTCTCATTATACATTTTAACTTTGAATTAATCAATAAACTATTCAGTCAATTAGATAACAACTACATAAACAGATCAAAGAGAATGTCATATAACAACGGAGGATATAGAGGTAATTCAGGTGGATACTCCAATGGGGGAGGTTTCGGTGGAAGAGGTGGTTCAAGAGGTGGCTATGGTGGCGGTGGATCAAGAGATGGAGGTAATTACGGTGGTGCAGGTGGCTACGGTGGTGGTAGAAGTGGCGGTTTTGGTGGCAGAGGTGGTGGAAGATTCAACGATGCACCCAGACAAGAATTGACTGTTCCACAATGGGATTTAGAACAGTTGCCAAAATTTGAAAAGAATTTTTACACTGAACATCCAAATGTTGCTGCCAGATCAGATGCTGATATTGAAGCTTTTAGGGCTGAAAACGAAATGAGTGTTCAAGGTCATGATATTCCACATCCAATCACCAATTTCGATGAAGCAGGGTTTCCTGACTATGTTTTGAGTGAATTGAAGGCACAAGGTTTCCCAAAACCAACTGCTATCCAGTGTCAAGGGTGGCCAATGGCTTTGAGTGGTAGAGATATGGTTGGTATTGCTGCTACTGGTTCGGGAAAAACTTTGTCTTATGCTTTGCCTGGTATTGTTCATATTAACGCTCAGCCGTTATTGAAACCTGGTGATGGTCCCATTGTTTTAGTTTTGGCCCCAACAAGAGAATTGGCTTGTCAAATTCAAACTGAATGTAGCAAGTTTGGTTCATCTTCAAGGATCAGAAACACCTGTGTTTATGGTGGTGCTCCAAAGGGTCCACAAGTTAGGGACTTGGCTAGAGGTGTCGAGATTTGTATTGCCACCCCAGGTAGATTAATTGATATGTTGGAAGCTGGTAAAACCAACTTGAAGAGAGTCACTTATTTAGTTTTGGATGAGGCTGATAGAATGTTGGATATGGGTTTCGAGCCTCAAATTAGAAAGATTGTTGATCAAATCAGACCAGATCGTCAAACATTGATGTGGTCCGCCACATGGCCAAAAGAAGTTCAAGCTTTGGCAAGGGATTATTTGAATGATCCAATTCAAGTAACCATTGGTTCATTAGAGTTGGCAGCATCTCACACAATTACTCAAATTGTCCAAGTTGTCAATGAATACCAAAAGAGGGACATGCTCGTCAAGTACTTGGAAAGTGCTTCCAGTGACACCAACTCAAAAATCTTGGTTTTTGCTAGTACCAAAAGGGCATGTGATGACGTTACAAGTTATTTAAGATCAGATGGATGGCCAGCTTTAGCCATTCATGGTGACAAGCAACAACACGAAAGAGACTGGGTCTTGAAGGAATTTAGACAAGGGAGTCATTCCATTATGGTTGCAACTGATGTTGCTGCCAGAGGTATTGGTATGTATATCATATGAATTGTGAGGGGAGCAATTTCAATCCCCGAGACTATTAACATTTACATTTTAGGAATAATGCTTTATCAAGGGAAGTTGTGATTTGGCGGGCCAATTCACAAATGGGAAGGATTTAAATGTGAACTAAGAGGGCAGGTTGCAGGCGAATTTTTTTTTTTTTTTTTTTTTTTTGTTATTCTGTTTGCCCTTTATTGATTTATTTGATTGGAAGAAAGTGATAAAAACAAGCTAAGATCAATGGGAGACTTGCATATGCATTGCACAAGCGTGAAACTGCTAATGTCGCACATATTTGTTAAGTGAGTTCAACAATGACGTTCTTGTACAAAGAAAAAGTGAGAGGGATGCGGTAACGCGTATCTTTCAAATCAGGTGTACTGTCCGGCGCGGATACACTCTTCCCTTCTATGATGATGGGAGTGCCGCCTAGAATGAGGAAATGAACAGTGAAGTATTCTCTAGTTTTTTTTTGAGTACTTTCACTTTGATTCTCACTAAATTTGAGGACAATGGGTTACACCTGTATTCACACAGTACAAGATTTTAGATTGAAGCATATCCATGCTCAACCGTATGACTGTTCCATCTTTGGGATTGTTCAATGTCATTGAAGAGGTCAAATTATCAAAATAATATGTGTGTAGTGTTTTTGTTTTGTGTGTTTAGTGTGTCTTTCTTGACTTCGAGATTTCTTCTATATCAAACTTCAATAAATTGGGGGTGATGGCATAATGGGATAGCATTCAACGGGTGATGTCCGCTTGACGTCATTTCCGATGATGCCCCTATCATGTCAATTGCACGTTCACATTTCCAATACAAAGTTTTTCCCCGTAGTTTTATTAATCTACTTCTGTTGAACTATAATAAGTCATTATTCCTGAATGATGTTATGCTTGTTTGCAATGTGCATTGTTACTAACTACGTTACTTTAGATGTCAAGGGAATCACTCACGTTATCAATTTTGATATGCCAGGTAACATTGAAGATTATGTCCACAGAATTGGTAGAACTGGTAGAGGTGGTGCTACAGGTATGGCTATTTCATTTTTCACTGACAACAATAAGAAGTTGGGTGGTGATTTGTGCAAGATTATGAGAGAAGCTCATCAAACCATTCCACCAGAGTTGCAGCAATATGATAGAAGAAGCTATGGTAGTCATATCAGGTATGGTAGAGGTGGCCGTGGTGGCCGTGGTGGTTTTGGTGGTGGACGTGGTGGACGTGGTGGCCGTGGTGGTTTTGGTGGTGGCCGTGGAGGTTACTCATCAGGTTCAAATACTGCTCCATTGGGTGGTAACCGTCGTTACTAAACAGTATAAACCACAAAAGCCTTTTGTATGATCGTCTGCTATTCTACTTGAATGAAGATGAGATGAGCTAAGTTGGTTATCTTGTCATCAATTATTGTTTGATTTTCTATATTTTCTCACTTTTTTTCTAATAGATGTGTACATAATAGATTTTAATTTAGTATTTATTTTTGTATGGTTGAGGGGATTGTAGGAGATGTAATCAACGGAAAGGGTTCATTGCTCAAACTATTGATATGAGGCGTTTTGAACATTTTTGACATTTTTGTGAGGTGAATATAAAAGCACGAATATAGAAGCAAAAGGGGCAAAGTGGAGGTAATGTTGGATCACTTTTGGCTTAGTTGACAATGCAAGAATGAGCTATAGGTGCACCGAAGAAGCACCTACTTTCTGAGTTAACTACTACAATATTGTATTGGCTCCCTGCTTATCAAATAACACCACACATTTTGTAAAAAAAAAAAAAAAAAAAAAAAAGGGGGTACAAATAGTGCTGCAAAAAGCCCACAAATTTTGAATCTGCCACTTTCGCCTTCTTTTTTTTTTTTTTTTAGGGCTCTATTGACTTTATTCCCACTGGGAAGGTAACCATCACGGTTTAAATCACATTTATAGGGTTTCATCAAGGGGAGCACACTTCGGAAGGTAAACCGATATATCTTCTCCTTGTCCTTATTGGTGGGTTTTTTTACAATCAGGAAACGCTGAAGTACAGTTTTGGGTTTATTGTTTAAAGAGGATGCAACAACAAATGAGTGACACCGAGATTATCGGTTGTTTCTTCCTATTAATATACAAGATAAACTGTAAATGATGATGAGGTCTTTTTTTTTTTTGTCAGGGTCGAGGCTTTTAATGTTCAAAAATGTGAGAAGCGACTTTATCTAGGCTTTGATTGCTATATCGACTAAATCCTGCTACTGTCACAGGATCGTTCAAGATAGCGTGTTTGATGAACTAACACGATTAGTTGCAACTAATTTGGGTAATAATTTAAGATCACGATTTAACATGTTGCATACAAGGCGAGTTTGTCTTTTTGTGTATTTCTTACTATACTCTACATCTACATCTATTTGATACATATACTCTCATTTGTTTGAACGAAGCAGTCATTTTTGAAGCTTAAAGGGTTTAGTTTGTCCTGCATTATTCGGACGTTCAACCCGTAACATACTTCAATACTTCTGAATTAGAAAAAAGTAGTGGTGAATTATGTGAACAACTCTTGCTGATCAATATTTGAATAGATCTGTTGCTCAAGCAATGGAAGACAGGTTGGTTGCAAAAGCAATGAGTATGGTTTATTTTTTCACATGCAAATTGTGAATTTACGAAAAGGTAGTGTATTTGTGGACAATTAGTATATAACACTCACAAGATCATTAAAACTTCGTAAATAAATACCCTAAACAGTAATAACGCTCAATCAATGAACACGATTGAATAGTCAAGAATCACTTTAATTCATGGTCTTTTTACATGAAGGCTTCTTTGAGTAGTACACGGGAGGTAGCTACACTCACCACATCTTTACCTCTTGTCAATTGATTCTTTATCAACTTCATCTGCCTAAGTTACACAATCTTTGTGTCTACGAAAATGAAAAAAAAAAAAGGACCAACAAAAGTTTATATGCAGTACCAACCTAATCTTACAGCATACATTTTAACCTAACCGAATGCATCTTCTATTATAATGAGACATAGAGTCTCTCAATTGACGAACTTTCAAAGAGTGTCATAGCTTGATGATAATGTCATAGTAATTGGAACAACCAAAAGTTATTCCATTTGGTTCTCGCAATTACAAACATCTCTCACTCTCTCTTCTCCCCCCACACAAAATTGAATCTACTTTCTCCCCTTTTTTTCCGGTTTATTACGTATTAATTGCACATGTAATAATAATATTTCATAAAGCTTTATAGAGTTTTTAGTATAAAAATTTTTCAGCATTGTTTAGACTAGAAACGACACTTCTTTTCATAGCTTTAGTGTTGAGTGCTTCCTAATCTTCACTTTCACTTACAAAGACTAAGACAAAGCCAGTACTCAAACATCACACTGTTGTAATTTATTGCGGTCTTGGCTATAAAGAGAGACAGTGGAAAAAAAAAGAGGAATTCAAATCGTGCTGTCACAATCTTTTTACAATGTCAGTTCAAACAGAAACAAACAACAGTCCAGTGAATGATATGGATCTGTTAGCATCAGAGAAAGCAAAGGATTATGTACTGTCCAATTGCGGTGGTCCAAAAGGTATCACTTTTTCGGGTGAAACCTTTGTTGTACCAGAAACTCACGACATGGTAAAGACTTTGTTTGATCCATCAATACGTAAATCGAATTTGGAATTAGTCATTTTGACCTGTCTATGTGCCAACTTGCTTGTGTTTTTGATCCCACTGAATAAAGCACGCATTGTGGTGTTTATTGGATTATACATTTTTTGGAGGTTATCTTACAATTTTGGAATTGGATGGTTGTTGCAACAACAATCAAACCACAACAGGTTGGTCTCTTGGGCCAAAGATGGTAAATTATTTGATACCAAGAATGATCTGTTTTGTGCTAAATTGGTTCAAAATGAAGTCAAGTCTCAACGTGGTAAAAATTATGTCATTTCATCATTACCTATTGAGTTCAACACTTGGCTTGTGTTTAGGAAATTTGTTGATTTAATTTTGATGTCAGATTTTGTTACATTTTGTTGTGTTGTATACACATGTGCTGTGGCCAATGCTGACGAGTTTTCTAATACTTGGACTTTATATTTGAGAATAGTCGTTGGGTTTAGTTTGATATTGTTTAACTTGTGGGTTAAAGTCAATGCCCACAATACAATCAAAGATTATGCCTGGTATTGGGGTGATTTCTTTTTCAGACAGATCAACAATGAAGAATTGATTTTCGATGGGGTTTTTGAAATGGTACCGCATCCAATGTACTCTGTCGGATACGTGGGATATTATGGTTTTGCCTTGATTGCCAAGTCATATACGGTATTGGCAATTGCAATTTTTGGTCATTTTTTGCAAATGATTTTCCTTCATTATATTGAAAACCCTCATATCGATAAGATCTATGGTCCATCCAAAAACGAAATTAACCTTATCAAGATTGTCAAGTTGAAAGATTTAAAACACTTTGAAAATATGCCTCCGTTGGTTGGATTCTACAATTTCAATTGGATGAGAGCAAGTGATGTCTTGAATTTGATATTAATTGTCACATATGGAGTTGTGATTCCAATCTTATCCAAAAGCTCATACAAGTTGTTTTTTGCTTTAACTGTAGGGACAAAGTTGTTTGAAAGTTTATTTATCAATACCATGTTGATTTTACAAAGTTACTCCAAATACTTTACCAAATGGTGTCTTTCAAATGATGTTCCAGTGGAGAAATCATTGAACAATTGGGCAATTTTGTACAATTCTTTGATCAATTTGACTTATTCGTCTTTATTTGGTATGAATTTAGCGCATGTTCTTCAAGGAACCACTGAGGTACTTTTCCACGATTTTTTCTACTTGAGAGTGTTTGTTGGTTGTTTATTGATTGTGACACAAACTTGGATCAATGCATCAATCATTGATCTGATTGGTTACTTTGGCTACTTTTATGGTGATTTCTTTATTCCTAAATCGCAACACTTAACCAAGGCTGGTGTTTACCGTTACTTGAACAATCCAGAACAAATCTTTGGTGTTTGTGGAGTCATGGGTGTGTTTATCATTTGGCCAACTTACGAAAACATTGTCTGTTGTATCTTGTGGGTTGCCAACAATTTTATTCGAATCAACTTTATTGAAAAATCGCATATGTTGAGAGTATATGGCGAACAAGAAGTGAATCAAGATTCAGGGGTTACGAAAACGTTTAAAAAACATTTGATTCCTGATGTAATTCAAAGAAGAATTAGTAATGATGAGCCAATGAGGAGAAGAAGAAGCAATCCTGGATTAGGTATTGCTGAATCATTTGAAAACTTTATCAAAGACTTGCAAAACTCCAAGGTTAAATTATCAAAGCAAAAATTGATTGAGTTATCACAAAATTTATCATTTGCCAATTCTGATTATAAATTGACACTTCCCGGCTTAAATGTTGACCCAGCAACCAACTCCAAATTTATAACCATTGGAACGCCAATCAAAGTCAATTGGCAATCTCCGGCTGCTACTCACTCTTCAAAGGACTGGATTGGTTTATACAAGATTCTGCAAACTACATATTCAAGAAACAAAACCTTGCTTTCGTCATCTGGTAGATGGACCAATTGTGCAACTGCTAATGGATCATTCACTTTCATTAAAGATAAATTGTTTTGGGAACAAGGGGTTTATGAAGTCAGATACCATTTAGATGGTGGACATGATGTGGCTTATATTTCCGAACCGTTTGAAATTAAACCTCAACATATTGATGTGCCTAGTGACGAATCACAATTGGATGGATTTGCTGCAAAGTTGAAGACGGAAATCTTTGATAAAGTGTTTGATATTGATTCAATCGATACTTCGATACAATCAGTAGCGACACAGTTGGATACCAATGTATTGGAGTTGTACAACATATTGAGCGTAATTGTATCTCAAGCTACCAATACTCGTATTAGCTCCAAAGTTTTCCTCAATCAAGAAAACATTACTATAAGGGATGTGGCTAGGAAATTGTATGGCATTAATCAGATTCTCAATGATTTGTCATATGACTTGACTGTCAAAAAGGATCAATAAAAGAAAAAGTATTGAACAGAGCATTAAATAGAGCATTGTGTGTATATACAAAAAATGAGGTTTTGTTTATTGATATGGTTTATAAACTTCTTCCCCCCTCTTCCTCCCTCAATTCATTGAGTTCAACAAATACGAATTCAAATTTGCTCTAATCAATTTAGACATTTTGCAACATTCATCAATCAATTTCTCCATATCAGTAGTTGATAAACCATCATCTTTACCCCCGCCTTCATACCAACATCCCACAATTTCATCGTTTTTCAAATTCATAAAGCTTACCAATGCATAAACACCATCGTCATCATCGTCGTCGTCATCCTCTTTACTACTCTTCTTATCCAAATCTTGTCCTATTTGAACATCTCCATTGGGCATCAATTTAACAACGCCACTGGAAACCATGTCTCTAATCTCGATTCCAGCGTCAATTATAGCCAAGCTTGATGCGACCACGATCCATTGCATGAGCCACAACATCCCACTAAGTCCTTTACAATTTGGGTCAGTAGATATGATGCTCACTTGTAAATCGATTGTAGATTTGGGGTACTTGGACAACAAGATGCTTGGTAATAGACATGTTTCCAAATAAGAGCTGAATCGGTGTTCAATTGCAGTCATTCCTGTCCTATACCCCGATGCATTAAAAGTATCTCTATTGTTGTTAGAGCTGCTGTTGTTGAAGTTGAAGATATCAGCTTGTGGTTGTTGTACATGAGGAAGAAACTTGGTTTCTACACTGATACTAGCTTTATCAATGAATGATCCTCGGATTGGTCGTGGTCCAAACACTGAAACCTGAATTATTGTGGTATTGTCGATTTCCAAGTATGCCGAACCATTGGAGTTTGTAATTAGTCCATGTTTGAGAAAGAATGGCGGTACTTGATTCAGTGAAGCAGTTGCGGGCTCCGGTTGTGATGGGGAGGAAGAAAAAGTATCGCTAAGGCTTGGGATATTTGGCGCCAATGTATTTACTGGACCTGTTATTCTTCTTCTGTCACTCATATTCTGGTTGGAGTTGTTTCGGTCGGAGAAACAGCTTGTAATGAGATGAGAATTAGTTTTGTATAATGGAATGGTAGCGTTTTCGAACTAAACAAACACTGGCGCTCTACTCTATCATTATATTTATCTAATCATCTCTCTAATTATAAATAGTCTAATTCAGCTGGGGGTAAGAAGTGCAATCTCAACATACACAGTAACAGCTCTTACTCCCTTGAGCAGTCTCTTCCAAAAGCATACACTTTCAACCAATCAATACAAATCAAAATTTGATTCTTAACAGAAAGACACATGTAAATATAAGCTGAACGCCAAAACAAATAAGTCAAATTACCACCAGTAGACACATTCGACCACGACCCCCAGGCCAAATCAGCCACGGCTTTCTCACTTCCAATGTATGCTAATGATCCTTGGTAATTGTAAACGAAATGGGGTAAATTTTTCTCTAATCTATCAGCTCTTGATATTAAAGTCTGTGATGATTTAGATTCATGATCAATCTTGTATTTCAAACTTGACAATTTTTGCAATTTGTTGAAATAATCGGCCAAATATTCACCTTGTTGATGAGCCACTTGAGCCGTTGGGGGATATTTCGTAAATGTACAATCACCCAAGGCAAAAATATTTGAAGAACCTTGTAATTTTAAATACTTATCAATAAGGAACCCACGCTTGGCGTTCTTTTGTGCGTCAATCTTGTCCATCAATACATGTGTGAAATCTCTAGTGGCGTTCCCAGTGGCCCATATAAGCATACCATAGGGAACAATTTCAGTATCTTTAGTTTGCTTGTGGAAAACAGTGCAATATTTATCATCAACTGAGTTGATTCTGGCATTGGTGACCAAATTGATATTTGTGTCTTGGAAAACTTGATTTGTATACTCAACTAATTTTGGATTGAATGTATGCAACACTTTTGGCTGTGATTCAATAAGCGTTACTTTTAAATCCTTGGCTACTTCAGGCATCCATTTCTTCAAGTCCTGATCGATATAATCCTGAATTTCACCAGCGGCTTCAACACCAGTTGGCCCACCACCACATACAATAACATTCAATAATCGTTTACGTTCTTTATCATTTTCCGGTAATAAATTGGCGGCTTCAACTAGGTCAATCAAAGTCTTTTTGATCCTCAATGAGTCTCCTACTTCTTTGACAAATGTCGAGTGTTGAGCAACTCCTGGTAACCCAAATGTTGAAGGTTGAGCACCAATACCAACAACCAAGTAATCGTATTGAAGTGTAGCATTAATATATTCAACATTTCCATCGCCGATTTTCTCTGATTTAGTGGATGCTGAAGATTGTTTTGAATGACCCGAATGTACCGTTGTTGATTGTTGAATTTTCAAAGTATTGGTTTCAGGGTCAATATCAACTGCTTCGGCTTCGTAATAAACCACTTGTCCTTTACATAATCTGGTAATTGCTCTTACTGGTTCAATGATTGACTTCATTTCAACAGTTCCGGTAGGAACACTAGGCAACAATGGGGTAAACAAAAAGTAATTTCTTGGTGATACTAAAACCACATTGTATAAAGTAGTGTCCAAATTCTTCAACAACGCAACTGACCCCCATCCTGAACCCAAGAGAACCAATGTCTTTTTCCGTTCACCACTGGGGAAAGTAGCTGACTGTGGCACTTGTTTGCCAGGGTGTGTTTCGACATAAATCTTGTAACCAACGAACCCGATAAATCCAACAACACCAAGTGCACCGGCACCGAGCGCATATTTGAATACATTAAAAATAAGCGAAGTATACGTAGGTTGAGATTTAGGTTGAGGTGGTGGTGGTGGTGGTGGTGGATTCACCGTGGAGTATGATTTAGTCAAACGAGGTGTTGCTAGTTTAAATCTGGCCCCTATTGTCGAACTTGGCCTAGGAGTAGGTATGAACCTCCTGGTTGCAACTCTGCTAAACATTGGGAGATTATTGTTGATACCGATCTAGTTCTTTGAGTATTCAAGATAAGATCTTTTTCAAGATTGTTTTCGATTCTCTCTTTTTTTTTTATTATTTGCGCCGATGTGAAATTTCCTGGATCGGATTAATTCTCACTTTGATAGCAAAAGGGTCTGACGAGTGGAAGGGCGATATAAAAAATCAAATAGCAAACACGTAGAAAACTAATCAGTTTTCTTGAAACTAGATGACGGTTACGCGTAATGAAAGCTTCGTGGTGACTGTTCTAGCAATTTATACAACCGCTCATATTTATTGAATTTCAGACCTAGAACACCGGGTATAAAATAGCTTTTCTTCGATTGCATATAATAGCAATCCTATATGAGCCATAATTAAGTTACACAAAACTGTGAAAGTCTCTGAAATTCACGGAGTTAAGAGGGGGAAGACCTTGTGAACACAACAACTGGAAAACTGGAAGCATAGGAGATAAAGTTCCCCATCCGGTAGTAGAGTTCAGAGTGTCCTCAATACTCACAGAGACGTATACCTTGCCATTTTCTTTTCTCCCTCCCTGGTCCGATATCGGTACGGTTCTTGCGGATGCATACGCAGAAAATAAAACCGTAAAAACATTTCTTTTTGTCGGATGTGTGCAAAAATTTTCGGACCTGCATAATTTCGGTTTTATATATCCGGACACGTGCAACTACAGATGATGCGCATCATCCAATCAATTAGCCTCGTTTATGAGGAAAACCGAGTACTAAAACGTAAGAGTTAATCACTGGCTGATGGCACAATTTAAGCTTCAAATGACAGAGAATATGAAGCAAACGGGTGATTTTCTCCCGCTTCAGAACCGTCTCGGAGTTCAGAAAACTCAAGAAATACTAAACCACAGTTCTCTGTGACTTTTGTACGTGCCGAGAATTTTTCTCGTAAAACCTAACGCAAAGAAGTCAATTGTGATGATAATTTCCACATACTTGATTCAATAAATACACAGAACACGATACAAAGCGTATAAAAAAAATCTAATTATTACTGCCTAAAATGGTGTGGAGTCAAACTATCTCCCTCAAAGTCTTCCCCAATCTCACCTGCTTGCGCTCTCCCCTTGCACCTCTCGCCTAGCTCAAAATGGTGCTAAATAATCAATAGGATTATTACTACCACCTCCGCCTATATTCCCAGGCGCAAATCCATCCAATGCTCCAAAAATCTCTTCAAAATTCAAATCCTCATCTGTGTTGTAGTTGTCACCATTGTTGTTTGCAACAAATGAGTTTTGGGAATTGTAGATGTTACTTCCTTGTTCTGATTCGTATTGGGTGAATTGATGTTGCTCTGCCTGTCCAGAAAATTGTTGTTGAGGTGGCTGGAACGGTTCTGGTTGCGATTGTGTCTGTGCTTGTTGCTGTAATAGTTGTGGCTGTGATTGTGATTGTGGTTTCTGGTTACTTGGAACGTGTTGTTGATTATACATATAAGGTGGGAGTATTTTGCCAAAAATTTGCGCATCAAGCTTATCAAAAACACCCGGCATGTAATTGGAAGTTAGTCCCGCTCCTGCATTTTCACCAATCTCTTCATTTTCTTCTTCTTTGATAATCAGAAGTTTTTCAATATTGGCTAAATCTTTGGGGATTTCTGATGTTGATTGAAATCGAGCGATGCTGGCATCTTTGAAAAATTCACCTAAATCGTCCTTTTTCTCATGATAGACATATCGATTATTTTCATCAAAATGTTTAAATGTACTCTTGACGTTGTCTTGAAGTAGCAAATTGGCATTCTGTTGCATTTGCTGTTGCGCTTCTTCAAATTGTTGAGCCTGTTGTTGATTTGAATGCGAAGACATTTGCTGTTGATGTTTCTGTTGTTGTGGTGGTGATTCTTGCTGTTGTTGTTTCTTCTTGTGCATCGTTTTGGACGCAGTTCTGCGATTCAATTGTTCAAACAACGTATTCAACATGTTGTAAATACGCAACGAACTATTGGAAGAATCCTTCAACGAATCCAAAACTTTTTTACCAATTTCGATATCCTTTTTGATTACTTCAACGTTCAAGTCATCATCAAATAACACCCCACACGCATTAACGCCAAGTCCATTATTGTTGTAGTTTGCAAAATGAAAGTAATACATCAAACATGCGATACTGAAAAAGATGGTATACATCGAAAACCAATAAGTCCCAATCAACAATTGCTCGTCAATCATTTTGTTTGCCAATTTCACAACCATACGGGCAATCTTGATACAATTACGTCCTCTAATTAGCGATCTTGGATCAGACAATGACCCATTCATTGAATCACTGACGAAATGAATAAAAGGACGATAAAGCATAATTTGACAATTCAAAAACGATAAATGTAGATAATAATTGGCAAGAACAAATTTTTCAGGAATATCCGTTCGCTTCACGTTTGGATCGGTTGGTTGTAGTTCACGTGGCAAACTGTCTAACCAAACCTTCAATTCCATCTCTAGTTCGGTGACTTTGGTATGTATCCTATCTGGTGTTGATGGCAAGGGAGTAGTTGACGTCAGTGAGTTTTTTCCCAAGGTCGATGTCGAAGCTGTTGAAGAGTTTGTGTATGAGTGTAATGATTCCTGCTTCATTGGGTTTGAGCTTGGTGGCTGCGAGTGTGGCGATACTTGCAGGCTTGCGGGTGACGGGTGCGACTGATTAGAATTGTGAACATGACTCAAGTTGGAGTTGTCATGTAGATACTTGTTTTCTTCACTATTCGTAATTTTGACGGGGTATAATTCCTTGAGAATATGTGACAATATAAACATCAATTTTGTGTGGTAATTTGCACACCCAGCTGAGCTCAATCTTCCTCCTTGTTTATCAAACAAATATCCTTGTCTGGTGACGTTTTCATCATCTAAATCATCTGGTAACTCTTGATCAAATTGGTCCTCGGTAAGAGAGCGAGGCAATCCCAATAAACTATTGATATAGATGTCCATTTTGTAAATGGTGAAGAACAAACGCTTCCTAGTGTCGATTTCCATTGGATCTAATTTGCGCTTGGAATTTTGGAAAATGGATAAATTACGATGCAACCCTTCTTTTAATGCACTTCGAAGAGCTATACCAATGTATGAATAGCAAGTGGATAATCTAGCTGAACATTGTAAATACATAATCATCATGACAATAGTTTGAATTGAACTTATATCACCAACATTTGTGATATCCATGAGCTTTCTTGCTTCCAAAAAGTATTTGAACCCATCATCTTCCAAGTTTTCATTATGGCTGGTCTTTTTGTAAGGTGATTTGCTGAACAAACATCCGCATGCTAAACTAGAATAAAGAAACGGGAGAAATTTTTGTTGTCGGTCACCGTATTCACTAGGGTCTAATGAATATAGCAAGTCGATCTCTTGAATAAGTGATGGACGATGGTAAAATCTAAACAACACACATGCCTTATTCCAAGTTGTGTATATCAATTCTAATGCCTCTTCTTTGCTTGGAAGTATCAACTTGACTTCGCGGGGGGTGTTGGCACTGTAGTCTTCGCTGATAGTTTCAGTGGATGCTTTTCTTGGTGGGGGTACAATAGTCTCCTTATCATGCATCAAATCAGCAATTTCATTGGTATTTAGTGCCAATGAGGATGATTTTTGAGTCATGTATGAAACAATTTTTTGAAACCTGTCCAAATCAAAATTTAAATTCTGATCCAAACAGTTGAATTGTAGTTTAGGGAGCAATGCGCTGATTATTTGTTGAGCAATAATTAAATTCTTTGTCGGAAATGTGTCCACTGGTATACCATTTGGAACATTTGACGGAGCAATACCACCAGTAGCTCCACCAGTTGCATTTGCCTTGTTGTTGGCACCACCAGAACCAACACCAGCGGAGGAATTACCCGCACCCGCACCCGCACCCGCGCCAGCTCCAACTCCAACACTGGCATTAGCAGGAGAAGCTTTCACTAATTGAGTGTTGTCGCCATACAATGTACCGTTTGCTGCTGCTGCTTGTAACGCAGCAACAACATTGGGCAGTGATGGTTTAGGTATACCTGAGTTCTTTTTGTTTCTAATGTTTGGTTCGTCATAAGTACAACGGAATGAGTATACTGTACAATGAATACAGGGTTGTCTACCATCACATTTGACTTTCTTGGAACGACATGTATCACAAGCACGTGTGACTCGTCTTCTTTTTGGTTCTGTTGATGGTTTTTTCACCATATTTGGTCTCGAAGAGGAGGATGATGTGGGGGTTCCGGAAGTGGATGACGAGATCGTGAGTGGTGACAAATCTTGAGGATCCGGATTCATAGTGTAAAAGTGTGACTTGGCTGTAACAAATGAGTGAGTGTATGTGTGTATGTGTGAGTGTGTGGTGTGATGTAGTATGAATACGGGAGTAGAATGTAGCTAATATTATGTACACATATATATATATATATATATATATGTAAGTATATGTATATGTGTTGAATATTTGGTTGCAAAGATGATGTGGTGAAAAATGTGGGAAAATTGTTTGACTTTGAGGATGGAGACGTACTCCTAAACCAATTTTAAACTTTTTTTTTTTTCCTAATAAAAAAATAAAAAAAAAGTAAAATAAAAGTAAGAATGAGAATGAGAATGAGAATGAGAATGAGAATGAGAATGAGAATGAGAATAAGAATAAAATTACAATATTGGTTATAAAGGTGCAGGTGCGTATGTCAAATGTCATTAAGAATCTCATTTGCAGCAACAGTGAACTTTATCGTATATGCACAGACTGTTATCTACACACATATGCAATGGAAAAAGATCAAAGTTGCATCAAACTATCCATAAAATGGTTGCTAAGACTGCCCCATATGTATCAACCATTCACCATACTAACAATTGTATAAACTGATTGAGTCTGTTGTGTTCCACAAAAAGAACAAAAATACACAAAAAAGCGGGAGATACATTAGATGTCTGTGGTTTGTGGGTGGTGGTTGGGATTGCACGCTAGCTGTGGATAAAGTTATAATAATTACGATGGACCCACCTAACCAAAAACTCAAAAGATTTTATATTCTATTAACAAATTACACTGATCACCTTATATCTGAAGCTGTTTGTTAGTATCGTAACAGATCTTTTGTGCCACAACTATTTTGGCCATTCAATGGTAACTGAAATGGTGTCTTTGAATTTGGCTATTGTTTATACATATGTGTGGTAGAGGGGTAGTCGGAACTTTAAAGTTGCTGCGTTTAAAGTTAGAACTTCGAAGAATGTAGAGGGGAAGGG
>OGTC01000148.1_pt1 | contig 45085 bp, 18 predicted proteins | sample 1574531 | NCBI WGS metagenome assembly OGTC01 (sample SAMN03295859, study PRJEB24534) | human gut metagenome | isolation source: fecal sample 2 from infant 9 | host: Homo sapiens | place: USA: Pittsburgh, PA | collected 2014-07 | reverse complement strand
ACTAAATTTTTGCACCCAGATAAGAAAATTGTACATTTATGCACGCCCACATTAATGAAGGAGAAATCTTAACTGCGAATCTTCAGTATACGATCCATTACTCTTTCAAATCGATGTTGGATGGTTAAGAGTCTTTCAAGAGCTTTGGTATCTTGTGAAATCTTTGTGGTGTGAAAAAATTTAAGAATCCTCTTTCCTATGTGAGGGTTTTTGTCAACATCTTTTGGAAAATGGTTTAAAATTTTGCTAACAGATTGAGAGCACTTTCGATTCAGTGAATGCTATTCAACTACGAAGCTCAAATTGAAGTTTATAAATTGTTTGCCTTTTGATTATACCTTCGAAGAGACTCCTATCGACGCTAATTAAGTCCATTCAATCAAATTTTGCCCTTGACATCGGGTTCAGTCAATGGCCATTGATAAGTACCAGGAGTATCAAATACATATCCATGATTCAACAAGAATTGCCTCAATGACTTTGGTCCTTTGGAACCGTATGGATATATGTCCAACTTCAAATTCTTGTCACCTTCAATAGCTTCTAATAACGGCGTGAATAATTTCCAAGAGACATCCAATTCATCATCTCTAACAAAATTTGCATGGTTTCCTTGGAAAACATCCCTAAGTAAAGACTCATAAGCTTCCGGAATCCAGAAATCTTTGGAGTAACGTTTCGAATAAGTCAAGTCCAAATCAGTCAAGGAAGTTTGAGTTGATACCCCAGGGATCTTTGAGTTGATCTTCAAGTAAATTGCTTCATCAGGTTGGATTCTGATAACCAATTCGTTTCTCAGGATATCTTTGAACATTCCTTTAGCAACAGGTTTGAATTGAATTCTCACTTCAACTTTACCTTCATCCAAAGCTTTACCAGCCCTCAAAACCATTGGTACACCATCCCATCTTTCATTGTGAATATTGACTGAAAATGCACAATAAGTGACACATTTGGAATCTTTAGAAACGGTATCATCATCAACATAAGCTGGTTTTTTACCATCTTCAGACTTTCCGTATTGACCAAGAATGATATCTTCGGTGCTTATAGCATCAAATGCTTTCAAAACTTTAACTTTTTCGTCTCTAACAGCTTCAGGGTCAAATGAGACTGGTCTTTCCATAGTCAACAAAGTTAAAACTTGCAATAAATGATTTTGCATAACATCTCTAATGATACCAATGTTATCAAAGTAACCACCTCTTCCCTCAGTTCCAAATGGTTCCTTAAAACTAATTTGTATTGATGAAATGAAATTTTTATTCCAAACACCACTAAAAATCTCGTTACCAAATCTTAAAACCAACAAGTTTTTAACCATTTCTTTACCTAAGTAATGATCAATTCTATAAATTTCATCTTCAGAGAATAATGGGGCAATTGACTTTTGAAGTTCTCTTGCCGACTCCAAATCATGACCAAATGGCTTTTCAATGACAACTCTGATAATTCCATGCTCTGCATAAACATTCTTCTTGATTTGTTCACAAACTTCAGTAAATTGAGAAGGTGGCAAAGCCAAATAGAATAACCTTTGTGGTTTATCTATGCCGTGTTGTTTTTCATACTGTTGGCACCTTTCTTCCAATTTCTTGTAACCTTCATCAGTATCATATTGGCCCCTAACATACGAAGTGAGTTTCAAGAAATCCTTCTTTGTTTGCTCATCACCACCTTTGAAATGTTGAGAAATCTTTGCATGAAACTTGTCTTCCAGCAAATCGGATCTAGCATAACCAATGATTTGGACATCATGACTCATTTGCTTTTCTCTAAACAATCCAAATAAAGCAGGGAAAGTCTTCTTAGCAGCCAAGTCACCACTGGCTCCAAAGACGACAATAGTAAAGTGTTTTCCAAAAGCAGTCATTGTATTGAGAGGGGATGGCGATATGTGTAATTGATCTCTAATAGGTATAAGTCAGTTGTGTCTGTATTCTTGTAAACTAGACAATCGATTGTGTACGATAGATGAGTGATTCTTCCTGAGTATCCAATTGAGTGAAAATGCTTTGGAATTGGAAAGAAAGAAAGAAAGTAATGGGATATATCTATTTAATTTTATAGTTGGAAAAGCAATCAATTTCAATTCTTTTATTTTTTTTTTTTTTTTCAAGGGAGAAAAATGAGAAATTGTCATCTTCTATTGTTGTTGTTGTTGTTGAACTTTTTGTGTTGCAATTTGAATCATTTTAATTTATTTATCCGGGAGGTGTATCGATGACAAATTAAAAAAAAAAAATAGCTATATATCCACATTAGCCGAAGAAAACCCAGCCCGTATACAACATAGTACCAGTTGCTTAACTGATACGATGACTCTAGAGTCTTGCACTGTACGTAATTATTATGAGGTTACTTTAGCATGAGTGGGAGAGATTTCTTTGGACATTGCAGTATAATCAGCGGAGATATTTTAAATCTAGAATTAGTGATATCTGGCTAATACACTTTCTCTCAATGGCATGATCACATCCCTAATAAGGGTCGTTAATGGACGAGAATGTCGAGCATGCTCGTAAGCGGAATATCACAACCAGCAATGACTTAAGTAGGAGTAGTTGAGCTCTGCATTGTGCAAATGTTACATCGAAGAGCAAAATTACATCACAGGCTGGAATTATAAGCTCAACAAAAATAAAACTTATTGCAGCACAGTTTTTCTTTGCAAGAGTACTTCACAAAACGGAACCAAACTAACAATATCAATGATTTGTAATAGATTACTTATTGCTCATCTTAGCAATCCTAGAAGCTCTTATAGACTTTGCATCACTGAAAAGTCTCTTACCTATTTCCTTTAGCAACATTCCTTATCGGAAATGATGGTTAATCACGTGAAAACCCAACTGTTTTTTTTTGTTTTTTTTCTCTTATTGTTCGCATTTCGTTCGTCCGAGGCCGCTTTCTCTCTTTTTCTTTCAGTTTGTCCGAAATACGGGGAAAGGAAATACACACACATACACTTAGTCAAATGGATCAATGGAACAACAATAACTTATTCCCCACTTTGCAAGAAAAACCGTTATCTCGCACGAAAGGGTCAAAGGGGCATATCTTTATGGTCGAGTGTCGAGTAAGGTTCTACAGATCAAGTTAAAAGCTGTAAGATAAGTGAAACAGTTTGTCGAAAATGATTGCAAAAGAGATATTTTAGATCTATCTATCAATCAATTTGTCTATCCATCTATACTTTATATACCATCTATATGCCCTCATTTTGCATATTTCGATCTTGCTCTTAATTTTGGTCCATTCAAATAAAATAATACTGGTATAGCGACCATTCCCGCACCAATGAATCCCAAAACACTAGAACCCCAAGCCACAGGAAACTTGTCAATTTTCAAATTATTAAACAACGCAGCGCCAAAAATTGGAAACACCGAGGCAATAGTCGATCTCACTAAATCATTTGACGCAAATACCGATGCAAGATACTCATGCTTGAATGATGCGCCCATATAATTGAACAATGTTTGAAACATTAAAAACACACCTGAAGTTGTCGTTGCAACTCCAAAAAGCGGACCAATCCAATGGGTATATGTCGTTGCCGACCAACCAAATATAAATAATCCTGCAGCAAATAAACATCCACCAACAATAGCAATGGGGATGAACACTTCGGGGTATACTGGTTGATTATTCAAAATTGGTTTAGTAAATTGATAATGCACAACCGGTAAGTATATCGATACCGCGATCAAAACCCCAATTATAATAGCCAAATATGAGACTCCCATTTCAATAATGGTGAACCCACGAACTTCAATAAAATAAATGGGAAATACCTCGAAAAACAAGTAAAGCACACTGTAAACCATGGCAATATAAATATCAATCAACAATACAACTGGCTCCAATATAGTAACTTCTATAGGACGCCAAAGCGCCTCGACCAAAATTTGATGCATCGTTCTCTCTTCATTCTCCAATAACCCCAAGGTAGTAATTCGATCATTACCAGTCCTAGCTCTCAATCTTTTCGCCTTCCTAGCAAGCAATGTAGGCGCATAGGTCTCAGGTAAGAAGAAAGTCAACAATGCCAATGAGAACCCAGATATGATCAATATAAACCAAAAACACCATCTCCAGCCAGCTTTAACTGACAATATAGCGCCAAAGAATGGACCCAAACTTGGCCCGCAAACAGCACCTATACTCCATAATGCCAACGACAAGGGCAAGTTCCAAAATTTCGTCACTTCCCCTACACTAGCACCACCAGTGGCCAAACACGGACTAGCGAAAAATCCACCAAGGAATCTAAGGATACAAAACCCAGCAATGTTGTCAACTAAAGCAGTAGGGATTTGTAATATGACAAATACAAGTAAAGTCAATGCATATATTGATGATCTACCCACTGCGGCATTTTCCGAGATTGGTGACCATAAGATGGGACCAATACCATAACCAAGAACAAATGTAAAGACACCCAATGTACCCACAACTTTCCCCACTGACAAATCATGTTGAAGTTGTTCCATACCTGGAGTATATACCGCCGATGCCATGTATACTGATGTAGTTAAGAATGCCACTTCAAATATGAAGAACCCCTTCTTGAAAAGTGTCCAATTACGAGGATCTTCTGGGTCATCGTCACCATCCCATTCAACAAATATGTAATTGCTGTTGCTGTACTTGTCATGGGGAACCACTGTCTTTTCACTTAGACTAGAATCAGATGAATCCGATGCAGCATTCATCTCCATCTCATCGCCAGATGGATCTTGTTGAACCTGGAGTGAATCTTGTTTAATATCTTTCAAATATTTATCTGGAATGACATAGTCTTCTTCTTCTTCAGGGTACTTGAAATACTTGTGTTTCGATAAATGGTAGATCAACCTACCACCAAAACTATCACGAATGAACTCCTTCATGGTGTGCAAAGTTTATAAATGACAATATATTTCTTTTAATGCTTTAGCTCAAACAGCCTTCTTGTTTGGAAAAGAAAAGGAAGCTTTTTACAGTTTAAATATACATTTCTCTAGATTGAATACCTTTGTAATCACATAGTAAAACAACAATGAGATGGGGTTTTGTTGCAATTTTTCGGTCTTGCCGTATGTAGCAAGCAAATTTAAGCCGCAAAATTTGACAAACATGAAAAAGTTTACTTTTGTGCAACTGTTATACTGTATGTAAAATAAAACCAATTTCTTAGTAAGCAACAACATACACACTGTTTAATACACTTTGTGATGAGGTAAATTAGCAGTGGAAAAAATTTACTCACGCCTCCCTTTCCCCCCCCATTCGTGGTTTTACAAAAGTTTCGGAACCGAAGGATATACATTGCGAGAAAGTCTGTGAAATTTCATTTGCTCCTTTCGTCAAGCTTCGTTCTGATTCTCTCACACCCCTGCATATTAAGTTTGCATATTTGATACTTCCGAGCACCGATATTTTTGAATATCTTGAGCGAAATACATATTGTGGCTGGGCAACGATAGCACAGGCTAATCTCCGCCGAAATCTTTACATATTTTTTACTACCGCATCCGAATAGATCTTCCACTGCCGATCTCTAGAGAAAACTTGGATTTTCAACTTCCGCAATTGTCCCTCATCCATAATGGAGACTCTGGAGTGAGACACAAACTGACTCATCCTAGAAGCATTACTAATGGGATACTTGATTTGACGTGACTTATATCCTTACTAGCTGGTTGCAATATACTTTGAAAGAAAAGCGCAATTCTTTTTCAAAAGCATTATAAATCACCGAACAAAGTTACCACTCTTGGATTATACCCGCACTTTACACAAAACGCAAGGGGATATGACACGTTATGCGACATTTAGCATAAGTGAATAGACTCTAAGATAGCTTTGCCGAAAAAAAAAAGGTTTTGTGTGATTTCGTGTTTGGGCCTACAACGATGCTCCTTAACTACTCATTATGAGGCCAACACGATACCCTACGAATGTATCTTACTCTATATACATGTTCCAAACAATGTTCCCTATTTAGTTTCAACTTTATTGCTTTCATTAGGTAAATCCTGCGGCGTCGAGTCGGTCAATTCAGCATCGAGCTCCTTCATTTGAGCTTCTTTTTCAGCTTCAGTTGCATCTCCTTGTTCTATCTCCTCCTTTTTCTTCTCCACTTTGGCCACTTGTTTCGTGTCAGGTAATTTCTTATTGGAGACAAACGGACAAGCCAATGTAGTTATAGCTGCTAAACCAATACACATGTAAAATACATTTTGAATCGACTTCATCATTTGTTCTTTGATAAATTTCTCAGTGGCTGGATCCAATGTCCTCAAAATTGCATTATTGGACATAAGGTTCGAAATGTCAATCGATTGTAATGATTGCTGAACTTCAGCACTGGCTTTGGGGATGTTTTTCTTGAAAAAGTTGTTCAAACTTGATGTATACACAGCATCAGATAACGTAGCAGCAATTGCTGATGATAAACACCTAGAGGCATTGATAAAGGTTGTTGTCATAATGGTACCACCTGGAGTCTTTGGTGCTTTGATTTGGGCAGACAACATAGCTGGCTGGAATTGGGAACCTGTTGCAGCACCCATGATGATTAATAGCCCAACTTGCTTGGAAAAGGGAGAGTCAACTCGCAACAAACTCAACAAACCAGCACCTATTGGTGCCAACACCCCTGAAAAAACACCCCACGGTTTGACATATTTTAGTTTTTGAATCGCACCTCCTGAAACAACTGATGATATGACAGTAGCAATGATGCATGGAAGCAAGTGCAAACCAGCACCCATTGCACTTGAGTCACGAATGACTTGAAAATACACTGAAGCATAAATCATTGTAACAATGGATGCTGAATAAACACCCGATATCGAAAGTGCTGAGGCAATAATTTGTGGCGTCGTGATAACATCAGTGCCAATGATTTGGTTCTTGGAAAAACGGAAATTCCATATGGCAAAGATGATCAACAATACCGGACCAAGTACGAAGCACGAGATAACAGCACCTGAATTCCATGGAAAATCTGATGAACCAAATGTGATTGCCAACAAAAGAATAACACTCCCCGAAATGAAGAAAAAAGTACCAATGTAATCAAACTGTTTCAACTCTTCCCAAATATCGACTTTGGGTAATGGAGGGCGGAAAGAGTACAAAAACACTGCCAAAGCAAATCCTCCAACTGGTAAATTGATGTAAAACGACCATCTCCAAGTAACATGTGTGGTGAAAGCACCGCCAATCAATGGACCCAAAACTGATGCAACAGCAAATGTCACAGACAAGATTGTCATACCAAGAGGTCTTTTGTTTATTGGCACCACTTCGGAAACAATAACAAAAGTTAAACCTTGTATACCAGCACCACCAACACCAGCAAGTACTCTACCACCAATCAAGACATTCATTGATGAAGCCAATGCACACATTAAAGAGCCTGCTTCAAAAATGACAATAGCAACAACCATTGACCATTTTCTACCAAATATGATTGATAATTTACCATATGGTTGGATAAACACCGCCATCGTCAACAAAAAACCTGACGATAACCAACCAACATTTTCAAATGCATCGAATTTGTTCCCCACTGTGGATAAAATTGTTGCAACAATGGTTTGGTCCAATGCAAACAAGAATAAACAAAGAAACAATGAAACAAAACATAAAACTAACCGTGGACCGTGAATGTATTGATCTTCACGTAGTGTACCATCACCTGCATCTGATTCTTTGAAGTGACCATGACGCGAGCCAACAGAAGATTGGTCTTCAAGATCTTCAGGTAGTTGTTGTGGTTGTTGTGGCTGTTGCTGTTGCAGCGGCTGTGGGATATCATCAGTGTTGCCGTTGGTGAAAGGTTGCGGTAATCCACTAAAGTCAGTGGATTTAACACTAGAAGTGGCTGAATTAACTTGTTTCTTACTCATTTTGATGAGAGTACTAGTGATCTCAAGTGTTTATAGTCCAGTGAGTAAAGAAAACATAGATAGAAAGAGACTAGATTGGAAAGCTTTTTGAGTGCTATTTATACAGTCAAAGTTGAAAGTTGTAAATGGGTGTAAATTGCGTTAAAAACAATAAATAAAAGCAATATGAATGTATTACACAAAAAATTTTGCAACTCAGTGAAATGTTATCACTAGATATACGTAGTAAAGGTTATAAACGGAATTAACAGATACATTCAGTAAACCAAATGCAACACTTTGCAAAAAGTTGCAGCCAATGGCATCAAAGAATAGAAAAGAAAAAATCACAACAAGCAATGACACTACTACTCTATCACCTAAATTGCATACGCCTGACCATCAGGTGTTTTTGTCAAGTGCTTTACGTTTACTGTTAGAGAGAAGTAATCCATAAAATACGGAATTAAAGAAGTTTGATGTGATTTATGGATGCTTTGTTTGTGTAAATAAAAGGCTGTCATATAGATGTGTGCGGCGTGTCATTTTTCCATTTCCTGATATGTAAATAAATGCGAGAAGTTAGGAGTTAAGCGTAAACGCCGCACTCACAAAAAGAAATCCAGATCTCAAAGAAAGAAAAGGCTCTTCAAAAAGGAACTGAATACATCATTATCTTCTCGTAAGGATGGTGTTGACACTAATGTTTTCTTCGAATCCCATACTCCTGTTCTTCCAATTATGACACTGCAATTAGAACAGTCTCACCTTAAACCATACCCACTATTACTACTGTACTTGTAACTTGACTTATTTTCTTTCATCTTTTCTTGGTACAATACAAGCGGCATTAGTCGTGGTGCAAAAATGGCGAGAGCGCTGTCGCATGGAACATCCAATACCTATTCTAACGCCAAAATCGCACAAACACCCTGTAATAAACCAAATGTACGGCATTCTTTATCGGAACCGTGACATATTTGTTATATTCGACCAATAATATATTGAAAAAAAAAAAGGTGAATCACAATACCTATTATCCCTTTCCTATGCACACAAATTCTATAAACAAAATTTTCGTAACCTCTTCTTCGACTCCTTCATGGAACAGACTTTTTTGGAACCGTGGGCACAATCGAAAACCTCTTTTCATTAAATGCCAATCCCATTTGTTGAACATTCTTTTGATTTTCCGGCTTGGTTTCCACAAACCAATCCATATCTTCTCGATAAGTATACAAGGCATACTTGGTTCCATAAGGGTTGGTCTCCAACTTGTACAATGAATGAAGTGGCACATCCAATTGAACAATATCAGAGGGTTGCAAATTGAGGAAATATCCAATTAGAATCCGAAGCACAACACGATGACTGATAATTAGTAAATGATCAGTAGTACGTTCGATTTCAGTGATTAATGGACGTAATCGAGTCAATACATCCAAATAACTTTCTCCTCCAACACCAGGGTATCGATAACTCAATTTATTCTCCAATCGCAGTTCAAATTCTCTGGGGTACTTATCTTGAATTTCTTCATATGTCATTCCTTCACATTTACCAGCACCAATTTCATTCAACATACGCATTTGCTTGACAGAATACAATTGCTCATTGAAATATACCCCCGATTCAACAGCACGATGCAACATTGAAGTCCAAACGCAGAAATTAGGCTCAGTGGGGAGTGCAGCAACATCCTCTGGATCAAACATTGAATTGTATTTGAGTTCCAAACGAGTGGAGAATCTTTCCAATTGTTGTTTGCGAAACTCTTCACGTTGGAAATTCATAAATTTGGCCAATGCTTTAGCAAATTTCTTTCCGCGTCTAGTTAAATGCGAATCTCCACCAATTCTACCGCTGACATTGTCTCTACTTTCACCATGACGAGTAAGCCAAATTTGACGTTCACAAAGATTGAAATTGAGCAAGAAATACACCGTTTGTGATGAAAGGAAACCTTGGATATTGAAACTAACAACTTTCTTTCCCACATCAATCATCTTGACGTATTGGAAACCGGGAATTTGCTCCTCTTCTTCGTCAATACTTTCGTAAGCCTTTTCGTAGTTATGTAGTCTACCAACGAAATCTTTCAAAGCCAACTCTGGATCCATATTTTTGTAATCAGGACCACTTAATTTCAAACGGATATTGCTTTCAATAATTGCTGGGTCACTGCAAATACTCTCCAAAAACAACACCTTCAACTCCCCATTACTTCTTTCTTGGATCCTCTTGAGTACTTTTTTTCTTCTATGCTTGGTAGAGTTTGTTGCATCAAATATACCGACCGAGCCACTTCCATTGATTACATAGTCCAATAACATGTCCAAAGTATCCATGGCCCATTTCTCTCTCAAGGCAGTACTTGCTTTGTTATTTGGATTAAAGAAGGATGCGTCATGCTCAGTGGTTTTTGCCTTTTTCACCTCACTCATGCCTCCAGTAACAGCTCCTTGGACCGGTGATTGCGCTTCTGAATTTGGATGAGAATCAGGCAATGGATTTTGCTCAGGTCCAGCATTCAATTTACTCTTACGCCTGGTATTACCAACGTTGAATACACGACAATCGTGTTGAAGCCAGTTGAGATATCGTGTGAGTTTATTAGTAATATATGATTTCCCTCTTGCTGGTAACCCAACCATAACAATAACAAGTTTTGACCCAACATCAACAGAAGCAATTTTACCATCTGGTGACGTCTTTGACTTTGTTTGTCCGGGAATGTTTAAAGTGTATGTTTTTCTTGATGAGACTGGTGGCTTGGCAGTTAAAAGCAAATTCTTTAATTGTTCAATTGAAGGAGTTTTTTCAAATTCTTCCTTCATGTGCGGAGGCACATCTTTCAACAAGTGTGAGAAGTCTTTGGTTAAATTAATTTCTGCCTTTTTGTCGGCTTGTTTTTGTTTCTGTTGTTCCATTTCAATCTCCAATAGTCTTTTTTCTCTATCATCCATCAGTGGTGCAGACTTTTCCTGCTGGTTCTTGTTGTTATCATTGTCTTCGGAAATCTTCACAGTAGGCTTTGCTTTTGTTCTTGGTACTGATTCTGGTGCTGGTTCTGGTGCTGGTACTGGTTCTAGTTCTAATTTTGACTCTGGTTTTGGCTCTGGCTCATTCTCAGTTAGATGAGAATGAGGAGCATTTACCTCTGCGGATTCCGCAGGTACATACGAAGGTCTTCTGATAGCATATTTGACAGTTGCTGATTGAGTGCCCACCATTGAGGCTGCCCTATGAGCGGCAGAATTTCTTGCTTCCTTCAAGGATTCTGTCTCTGAAAGAGACTGATTGTCGGCCAAGTCCGTCAAATTCAAATGAGAAATATTTCTGGCCTTTTGCATCTGTTCTGTTTCACCACTATTTTGGTTACCATTATCGTCAGAGTTGGACTGTTCTCTAGTGATGGGTGATCCCACATACGACACAAATGGCGTATCAGTCAAAGGTCTGTTGTTAAACTCAGGTAGGAATGAATTGACCGAATTGTTTGATTCAGACGGCTCTAGTAGTTGCGAGTCCAATGATTTTGTTAACGCCAATTTTTCACCTCCATAACTGTGCCTGTTTCTGCTACCGACTCTTTTGTTTAATGAAGTTGTAGATACACTTGGCGACACACTTGATGGAGAAGGGGAAATACTTGTCATAAAAGTAGCATGGTTTTGTGGTTGCAAGTAATCGTAACCACTCCTACTCAATTTCAGTTTGCCCCCTGCACCACCCTTGAAATCAGGTCGACGCAAAACAACATCACCAGCATTGTATTTAGCCCGAAGAGCAGATTCACGTCTCTCCCCTTCGTTGTCACTATTTTCATTCTCCGAGTTATCTATTGATCCACTTGATGACGACGGTGATGGCGAGGAAGATTGATTATCCACTGGTGATGAGTTTGCCGAATGCAAGTTGGAAAAAGACACCTTTTTCGAATTAGATCTTTGATGAGCCAACTCGGCGTTGCTTATTGAATGCGATTTCTTGCGATTTGTGTTTAATGGCGAGTAGGGTCTTGTGGGTGAAGGGGTTGCCGTATGCTGTTGACTAGGCGACTCAGTTTCGCCACGTGCTTCTGATTTTGGTGATTGACTTGGTTGTTTGAAGTTTGCTGCAATCAAGTTGCGTATTGATTCGTGATGCTGATTGTTTGGGTTGTTCATTACTTTGAATGAAAATGTTGTTGTTGATGTTGATGATGATGTCAGAATCAGTTTTTCCTTGCGGTCTTTTCGATTCTGATGTGGAGAGGTAGATCTGTGACTGCTTAGGTTTGCTTGCTCTAACCAAAATCCGTAAAGTTAATGGAGTAGTTGTGGTGGTTCTATGCCAACGGATTTGATATACCCAAGATATGCTGATGCGCTCAAAAGAAGATAGCTACCGATTGTTGGAATCAAAAATGTGTGTTGCCTTTCCAATTTGTATTTTGTTTTGTTTTTTTTCCTTTCGATGCGAAAAAGATGATAAATTGATTCAATGCTAATGGTTGGAATAAAGGGAGTAAAACAATTTGATGAAGTGGTTACCCTGGGAATTGAGTGATAGAATAGTAAATGAGTAGAGAAGTTTGTCTATGTTAATGGAGTCTAATCGGCACTTTCGAGATGAGGGGTGCAGCTTTGTTGGGTAGTGCCTATTTCACAAGGTATCGGAGTTTTTTTTTTTTTGCTTTTCTTGTTGTGCTCCAATTTAGATAAGGGGGGGGGGGGCGAAGAAGAAAGTGTGTGTGTGTGTGTTATGGTCGCGCACGCAATTAATCCGGCACAGTCCCGGAGCAGCGAGGGTTTTGAGTGAGGGAAGGGGAGCCGGTGTAACAATCGATGCGCGATTTTTATTTTTTCTTCTGTAGTAAGCAGATGCCGTCTCTACCAACACTTGTGCTTTTATTCGGTATCAACCGCGATTTAGATGCTGCATTAATCTCCCCCTCAACCTTCCCCTCTCTCCCTCTCTCTTTCTTAGTGCCGACCCCTCTGCAACTGAAATGTCAGTGGTTTATCGATTGACAAGGGAATAACCAATTCGACAGCTTTGGTGTCAACTGAAAGGGCTAATTTCAACAAGGTACACACGTGCAGACAAAAGTGGTCTCGACTACAAGACGGTGTGCAAGCAAGAGACCACAGTTTTAAACAATCTACATAATCCACCAAATTTCGGGGTGTCGACCAACATCTTCTTTGAGTGGAGGGAGAACGGACTGGTGTAGGTTGCGTTTAACAAGGGTTGGTGGTCGATGCATGCAATGATGAGATATGTGACCCATAAAAGCTCACTTGAATATAAGCTATAATTACTATTGCACTACATTGCTTCATAGAAACTTTGCAATCCACTTAATGTGTGGTAGCTTGGGGGAAAGAGATAGTACTCTATAAGCTTGTATAATCACGTTCTACTATAACCTGATGATACAATGTATGTGATCTATTTTGCAACCGAAATGTAAGAAGTCAAGTCATTTGATCCAAGCATTGAAATGAATGACTGTGATAATCATTTATTCTCTTGTTCTTTTTGTTTATCTTTCAAACAAGAAAAAAAAAAAATGAGGGGTAAGAATTGAGAGTATGGCTACAATAATCCAAAACATGAGATAAATGAATCTCGTTCATGGAAAAGTATGAGGTTTGCATCACACAGTGGAGAAGTGAGATTGACCACTGAATTGAATTTCTCCAGTGTCGTATATGTTGCATGTACTAATATCATATCTACCTGTTCTACGGTTGTATTATGATGATGGATGTAATATGAATTTAAAGTTTTTGGTAATTTCAAAATGACCCATATCACCTTTTTATCGTAAATTTATATATTTATATATATATATATATATATATCTTATAGTGTGGTAGTAGTAATAAAGTTTGTCTAGATTCACTAAAAGCTTCAAAATATAATATCTGTTCATACGTACACTCACTCATACACAAAATGATCGTTTTCTTTTCATAGGGGTTTGTTAGTCTCACAAAAGCAGTAGTGTACAATTGTACAAAAATGTAGTAGTTTAAAAAAACAGAGTCACATACACACCACACTATACTACAATACGATACAAGATTACATTGTACACTCATAATAGACTTGATTGTGCTATTCAAAGTACTATTAATAAAGTAATGGATACACTCGATGTACATATATGTAAGGGAATAAGAGACATCTACATATGAAATGTTACATTTGCCAATAGTAAAGCACTTTACGCTGTTTGAAATCAAAAGACCTTTTTGTTATTTGGGGTTTTAACTTTATTTTATTATTTTATTTATTTTTATTTTTTATTTTTTATTTTTTATTTTTTATTTTATTTATTTTATTCTTATAAAATCAATTTACGTAAGAAAAAGTCGATCATGATGCAGACAGACACACACAAACCGGTGTGTGTGTATGTTATGTGAGTGTGGTTGTCTCAGATCCAATTGTGTTTTCTTTTTTTTTTTTTTATGTTTTTGCCACAGAGGATGTACGTTATATTAAGTTCAATACGAAGCTGTTCTGTTGTTTTGGTCCCTAACTCATATTGGTAGACTACAGTTGCAACACTTGCTTTTGAAAAAAGTGTATTTGCTTTAATAGATCAAGAATTTTCTACCAAATAAATGCACTCTTTCGTTAAAACTAAAACTAAATTTGAACTTTGCCTCTATTGTCTTGTCTCTTTTGTGTGTACACAATATTTGTTATGTTATTGTGATTGTTATATTTTATCCACAGGTACACACACCCCATTGTTATAATATAAAAGCAAGAACCAAACGTATTATTTAAAATTGTACATTTTCATGTATATTACGTAAATAGGTTGACATTTACCACAACAACAACAACAACAACAACAACAACAACAACACACAAGATCAACCACACAATTTCAACTCAATTGCACTTGCACCCCCCATCCAACCCCACTTCTGTCTATCCTTCCCCTCTCTCACTCTCACTCTCACTTTCAACTAAAGGTGGGGGTGACAAATCAGTCTATTGCTCAGCAGTGTAACTGATTCCTACCCTTTTGTAAAGTAATTAGCTTTTACTTTTTTTTTTTAACCAAAAGTACACTACTTTTATTTGAGATAACATAAAAAAAGACAATGGTATTATTTTATATTGTGTACATATACAAAAATACACAATAACCCACCCATACATACCAATTATCATATGTTTTATTAATATATATATATATATATATATATATATTTATAAGAGAGTACTAGAGATTCCTAAATCAGAATTGCTCTCATAACTAAAAACATTTTACTTCTTCATCTGACCAACTGTCATACAACTGACTTCATCAAGAGTACTCAGAGCAACGCACATTAAGAGAAGAGAAGAGTAAAACTATTAAAAGACCTAAATAAAGTAGTACAATTTATATTTTGGTTATCATAGTTTTTTTGAAACCCCGAACACGCACATTGATAAGACAGCACCACACCCCCACACCAAACACCGTACACCACACACCTTACAATATACACCATTTATCGTACAACATACACTTTACTCACTGTTGAATAACAACCACTCCAGCCACCAATATTACTTTCACAAAGGTTCCAATTGTTGCTTTGCTTTTCTCTACTCATACTGCACAAGCACGTACATAAGCACACATATAGGACTACTAATCACTTTTTGGTTGTTTTTTTTTTTAGACCCACAGCCCAACCTACGAAATAGACCAATAGAATTCAATACACACAAACTACTGTTTTGATTTTGCAACACGGTATTGCCAAACTAAGAAAAACCTTCGACCCACAAGCTTTCAAGTTCAACCTTTCCACAGCCAAATCATTTAGAGAAAACGCAGCATGTCACTGGGCTATCAATCACTATTTGGTAATTACAACCGCAACTACCACCACAATTATGCTAGGCCGTTTGTTGCTAACAATGGCAAAAGTTCAAACTCTACGGATAGAGATGCTAATGGTGTCAAGATTGATGACTTAGAGGCAATGCAAACCTCCAATATTCAAGCATTTAGTGATATTCAGTCGTCATCGTCATCATTATCCACACACGGTATTGCAAATGATTTAGATCCAAAACAAACAGCAACAGCGCATCATTTTTCAAACTTGTCACCAACTTCGAATGAGTCTAATATAACTAACATGTCTGACACTTTTCAATTGAATGATGAAACCTTCTTCAAGAGCAACTACATGATAAATGCATACAATCTCGAAGCTGATGCGCACTTGCAATCTCCTGGGTTGCATGCCGATTTCAAATTGCAACCACTGAAACTATTCAACACTTCGAATTTAGATGTCGATTTGCCACAACAGGAGGAGCTTTATCACTACCAAGGCTATTACAATGGTAAACAGCAACGTCATAACTCAGCACCAAGCTTTATGCAACATCATCAATACTTGACAGATTTGTCCTTTGGCACCACTGCCACAACAAATGATTTGAACTATAAACACAATCATGAAGAAGAAGTTGCGAGTAACGTGTCAACAAATTCCTTAAATCAATATTTTGCCACTCCAAACTCATCAATAAGCTCGGCTTCATCATCCACATCACATGCCCTTGCTGCTGGCTCAGCCATGGGTATTGACAAACAAATGGCAACTGAAGGTAACAACCTCAACACAGGCTCATTGCAAACACAATTAGCAGCACAGGCACCACCAAATGTCAATACCACTACAGTAAGACACACTAGACAATACTCAAATACAGTACCAATTGACCAGTTGACCTCGTTGACTTTGCGAACACCCAGTACCAGTCTGCAACTGGGTCCATCTCGCAAAAGATCGCTAAGCTCGATAGACCACGCACAACAACAACAACAACAACAACAACAATTGACCAACTTGCCACAACCTGATTTCAATCAACATTTCGCAAAAAATGGGAACCATTCACCATTTTCAACCGACCCATCCACAAGTTTGATCAACCTAGATGCTAATACTATAGCTTCTTCTGCGGCCACAGCTGCAGCAGTATGTGCTGACTCAATTGCTGATTTGAATACTTCATTCACTGGGCTTGACAATACAAGTTCCTTTGATCAACAACAAGGGACCATCAATCCACGCCAACTATTTACTACTAAATTGACCACATCATTCAGTTCCCCGAGTTTATCATCAATGTTTGGCATAAAGAGGAATAACCTTCAGCGTTTGCCACAAAATACCGTGGTTACACAACAGCATCTACGAGAGTCACTTGTCCTGCCAAATGATGTACAAGGCATGTCGCCTATGAACCAATTGGAGCATTCAGTATTTCCTACACCACACAATCGTAGCTTATCAACATCATACTATGATTTCAAAACCAATGCAGACTTACATGGAGGTGGCACTGCAAGTGAATCCTTTAATGTCGATCTTGTGGGTGCAGAGTTGGATATATCAGAAGCCTTCAAGTCTGCGTATCCAAATAGAGGTGGCACTCACATTTCCAATGGATATATTGGCAAGAACCGATCACACTCTCACACCAATGGATTGCATAGTAGTAGACAAGGCAACACACGAAGGAATTCATTACAAATGTCCTCCAAGGGGAAACAATTTGCTGGACCTTCACCCCAGCAACAAATCCATTTCGCTCATGCAGTTTCACAACAATTGGATGAATTGAAGGAGCAACAATCAAGTGGAGATGACATTCAACAACAAATGAAACAACAGCCATTTACTGGAAATGTTGCTTCGTTGCAACTTTCTCCCACCAGCACATCCACAATACCATCAACGTATGACGAAATCAAGGAAGGAGAAGGCTCAGTTGTCGTCACACAACTAACTCAACAAAAGCACAAGAGGAGAAAGAGTTCAGTATCCAAATCCAGTATTCAAGCACAGCAACTGTTAATTCAAGATCAATTGGATAAGGAGTTTGAAAATCAAGAAGAACAAGGATTATTTAACAAAAACACTTCCACCTCCAAGTCATTGTCTCCCACTAATCTTACTCAAGTGAATCCATCAAAACAGAGTATGCATAGTGTTACCAAACCAAACAAGCGAGCAAGTACCACTGCAACCACGGCCGCATCGGCTAATTTACAAGAACTTGACCCCAAAGGTTTACTCTCAGCTCCAGTTGTCCAAAATGAAAATGGATGTTTCTCATGCCCTGAATGTGACAAGGAGTTTAAACGCACTGAACATCTCAAGCGTCACATTCGATCAGTACATTCCAACATTAGACCGTATCATTGTCATTATTGCGAACGCAAGTTTTCGCGACTGGATAATTTGGCACAGCATATCAAGACTCATTATAAAGTTGATGGAATGGGGAACACTAATATTGTTTATGGTGATGTGACTACGCTTCATCGTAGGGAAAAGAATAAACCGAAGAAAAAGAAGAAGCAAAGTGCTCTATAGATGATGAATGAGAATGACGCTGATCATGGTGGTTGAGCTGGCTCAACCAATTTTTGAATGTTGAAAGGTGGTAACAAGGAAGCTGATTCTGTTCATTCCAACCAGTATTCTATGGCTAATGTCAAATAACAGTGATGACGAGTAAATGTATTGTTGATATAATTTATACATCTTTAAATACATCTTTTAAACAAATTGTCACGACTTTTGAACCTCTGATCCCATCTCATGACCAAAAAAGACTCACCAAGAGACACCAAAAGACAACAACACAAAATGAGAAGACAAGGTGAGCGTACATTAGAGATCAATTGAGAGCATGATCAAGAACACAACTTGCTATCATCAAGCAAGATCCAAATGATAAAACCAAAAACGGCGTAACAGCGAAATGAAACCAATCAACCTAAAAAAACCAACACCAGCAGCAACTACCAATAACAATCTACAACAATTTTTCCTCTTCTTTTCATATTCTTTCTTCAATTAAAAAAAGTAACCATGATATCAATAGCAAAAGTAAATGCAAATTTCTTCCCTTTTTTTTTATGATTTGATGTGAAATCCAAAGATTTGTACCGGTCCAACTATAACTGTGCACATCTTCGTATGAAATTAGTAAATGGAATGAACAACCACCAATAAATGTCAGCAAGGCAAATGTGCAAGTGTGCAAAGTGTGATAATGTAAGAATACCAAAAGACTGATCAAAAAACCAGCTGCAGTATCACCACCATCAACTGTTTTGTCAACCTTTTTAGTCGAAATGTAAGTGTTGAGAACAGCAACGGGAGCAAAATGTGTCTTTTTTAGGGGTTCTATTTTTTCTAAAGGGTTTTATCAATTTTCTGGGTATGTACGAGTTCACCTCCACAAAGGGGGGCCACCTCGCACCTTTTTTTCTTAGTAATTTTGTAATATTTTTAGTTTTTTTTTAACAGTTTTCTCTTTATCATAAATAATAGCGTAAACTTAGCATCGTCAGCATCGTCAGCGTCGTCAGCGTAGTCAGCGTCGTCAGTATTGTTAGCGTCTCATCAAAGCTTAAGGGGGTTGAAAATACGCTTATACGAATGAGTGATCGCTTTAAAATTCAGTTAATGCTCAAATGTAAGGTTGTATTCCAATTTCAATCTTGGGTGGTGGTAAAGAAAAGAGGAAAAGTGTTGCAAACGCCGTTTTTCTCGATCTTCGTCTCTGCATTCATACTGTGAAGTCAACACGAATATACGTGTAGGATTGAAGGTGTTTCAAGTGCTATGTATCATCATTATGATGGTATTACGACATGTTTGTCGTGAATACAGTTGCTTGATGTAGACATTTGCTCAATTTTAGAATTGAGTGCCAAGTCACGTGCGTCCGTTTGATGGCCCACTGGGTAAAGTCTTTGGAACGCTTGCTTCATACACCAGGGTAAATTTGACGACAAGATTGTTGATCTGCTATAACCCAGTTTGCACATCAGGAAAAAGCATTATGCCTTGGTACAATACAACTCGAAGAAGCAGCAAGATCAAGGGTACATTGTCTCGTGATTGGCCATTGTCTCGTAGTTAAAGGAAGTCGCATGAATATCCTGACCTTAAGTGAACCCAGATGCCACTCTGGATCAAACAAGTCCCAATGCTCGACCAGGTAGTATAGTTCATCTTCCAGTCGACAAGCTAAACCCAAACTACCCTGCGGTTTTATCTTGGAAAGTACCCTTCAAATTGACAATTTGAACTCAAATGGGAATGGCAATGATGACAATATCAAAAATCTCATGACCATGAGACGTTGACATAGTAAATTGTTTTGTTGGGCATCAATTTCGTGTCATCCGCATATGGTAGCCCAGTTTTGGCAACTGAATGAGGAGTACATGGTTGGATTTGATTTGATTTTCTCAACGCCGAGCCAAGTTGGTGCAAACCTGAACAGGGGTTTTCTCAGTAGTCCACAGCTCAAGCGACTCAGTTTTAAGTAACAGATTTCCTCATCGATATCATGTAAATAGCTCTCGAGCACAAATGTGCTCTTTGTGTCCTTGGGCTAAATCGTTGCCTTTTTAAGCGGCCAAAACAGCCTCAACTTTTTTTTTTCAAGCACCAATTACTCAGTATGTTAAGTTGCATCTAAAAAAGAGCAGGTAAGACAAAGCTGTCAACTGTCGGAAACTATAGTGCTTCCCAACTCAATAAGAGAGAACTATATACAATGTCGACATACGAAATGAGGAACTCTTTCAGAGTGGGAGATGTGGACAATGTAAGAGAGAGCCGCACTCCTGCCTCAAAATAGCAACAACATTGAGAAAGATCACCAATTAAAACCATTCGAAAAAATCTTACCACAGAGACACTCCATTCACAATACATAAGAAATATACAACGATGGTTTCAACACATAATAATCCATGGGCTAAAAGAGATGCTTGGAGGTACGAAGGTCAATTCAGTAGGTTGAACAGGTTTAGAAATGCGTTCCCAGGTCTTGGTATAGCTATTGTTGCGTTCACCGCTTATGTGGGTTTTGAAAAATTGGTGTTAAAGAAAGGAGGTGATGAACACGGACATGAACACGAGGAACATCACTAGGCACTTTAAAGAGGTTTTTGACGCAAGGAGAAAGCGTTGGTGATTATAGAGACTAGTTATTATTTTTCTCAATGCATGGAAAAGGCAAGTGTGGTTGGGCGTCTAAAGTACGGACAAAATTTGGCTTTGGTACCTACCGGATTGCGTTTTTAACGACCACTTGTGCAAATTTGAGGGTATCAATATGAAGTGTAGTTACTGAAAATGTGATATTTATTGTAGATAATCTTAAACAACAATCGGTGATTTGTATATAATCTATGTACAGAAAGTCGACTCTTATCTTCTCTTATTCTCCTCCATTGGCTCTCTTCAACTCATCGGACACGTCGTTATTTACCAGCAACAAACTCTCAAATAAAGATGCTCTGGATTTCTCTTCCTCCACCAATGACCCACTTGGTGCTTGTGATCTATTGGCATTGGCTTCCAAAACTTGAGTTTGTTCAGCAGCTAATTTGACCCAATCATCAACATATTGTTGCTCAGTAGTCAAGTTCCAATCAATATTGGTGGATTCATAAACAGCTCCGTACATGGCACTTTCTTCTTTTGCAATATGACTTTCCATTTCTTCAGCCATACGCAAACGATAAAACTCAAATCTTGCCAAATCATAAGCTTCAAAAATATCCTTGACTTTGTCATCATTTTGTAAAATATACATGGCTCGTTGTATAACCGACTCCCCATCTAATGGTTTGTGCAACTGTAACATGTGACTCCAATCACATTTTTTCAATATTTCATCACCGTTGTTCTCGATAAGATTTTTGGGTCTGGCCAACTCCCATGGGTGCTGCAAGTAGAAATAGTTTCTCAATTCATCTTCAAGAAACTTCAATTTTGGAATTCGGTGGATTTCGTTATTTCTGTTCGAGATTTCGCTCGAGCTTGGGCGGGTTTTGAAAAGTTGTGATTTCAGTAAGCCTTGCTTCTTTGGTTTTAGTAAGTCGTTTCTTGGATCAGTAGATTCGGCTTCGTGGACATATGGCTTTTTCACAAGATTGTGTTTGGGTGGATATTTAGCAACGATATCAAACCACACCGGCTTCTGCTTGATTACCCCTGATTGCAAATAAGCTGATGTTCGTGATAGAACATTGGCAGCCTCAGTTTGAAGCTTCATTGTGGTAGAGTTGAATAGTAAAGAGGTTCAATGAGTCCGATGTTCGTAAAAGATTCTTTGAATTATTTTTTTTTTTTTTTTCACTTTTTTTTTTTTCAGTTCTTGGTGGAAAACACTCTTTGTTGATGAAAATGGCATGAATATCATAAAACAAGCGAAAGCCAAGAACATTTTCTTACTAGAGAAGCCCGTCAATACATTCATACGACGGGTGGGTGCAGAACAGTCCAAAAGTTCAGGGCCATTGTTGAGATGCATAGATTTGTTGATCAATCAACATCAACCTGAGTTGATAAAAAAGTATAGGATAGAGCCTATCGATGATCAATATGAGTTGAAACAACGCATTTGGGATAAGTTAAAGCTACGACGAACGGACCAAGATCCTGTGTTAGTGAAACGGATGAAATATAAGCCAAGCGATGTACTATACACAAAGGAATACAACAATTTCATAAAGGAAATCTACCCAGTCAATGATGATCCATTTCAGTCAGCAACGGCACCGCTAGATTTGAAGCATAATGCTACAAAGTACCAGGGAATCAACCATGAGCATGCATTCAAAAGGTATTTGGATTTACCTAAACCAGCACCACAATTCTTACCTCCCTCAATATTGCAAACATTTATAAACAAATACGTTTTGAGGTATAGGCAGTTTGCCAATAGAAACGTCCTTGAAGGATGCATGTTAAGAGATGACACCAATGGTTTATCGAGTGCCATACGCAAAGAAAATTCTAGGAGATATGAATACCTCAATCTGTGTCAATTTATCTTGAATGACTTGAAACAAGTAGGGTTTGAACTCACGCAACAGGAACAAGTGCGCATGATTTACTTGTCTTATTTCAAAGATAGAAAGGATATAATATCTCAACTTGGTGAAGACAAAGACTTGGGATATAGTCGATTTACATTTGCAGAGTATGATCTGATTTTGGCCACTTTTGGCGACCGAAGGGATTTACTAGGGGTCCTACTTCTTTTAGCTATCAGACATGACCAATTCGATATCATAAGTGATATCTTACCCAAGGTTGGATTAGGAGGAATTATAGGTGTCGAGAATAAGAGCGACTTGAAGGTGATTGACATCTCCCTTATTAACTTACTCGGATACTTCAATACCTTTATCGATAGACCTGAGTATATCCAGTACCTCGCGAATACCATTGAAGTATTGAATCAGATACCTGTCATTACTAATGAGATTGTTGATGGGTTAATCAAGGTATTGACAGACTTGGATTTGATCAAACATGCGGAAATATTATTTGAGACAGCCTATTTTCAACCTGCTTACACCAATGAAGACAGTGAGATTCTCACTGAATGGCGCTACATTTATACCAAATTGAAAGGCATGACTCAAAACGAATCGGTTTTTTACAAGTTATCGCCAAACCATTATTCTTTCTTGACCTTGTTTCAAGGTTATTGTCGTGGACAATCGTTTGACAAAATCAGACATTTGATGCATGTTATGGACAACTTAACTAAGCAAAGAATGAGCACGAAGATGTATTTTGATATCTTTAAAAGCTTCAAGAACAGGAACGATTGGCCACTTAAAGATTTGAATTTTATATTGACCCGCTTAATCAATGAGATTGATTCAAGCAAGGACAATGATGACCTCGATGCTCTCAAACTTCTTTCCAGAATGGGTCTTTTGGAGAATAGTTTCGCTATGGAAGATCAATGGGACGGTGAATTTGCTACAACTTATCACGGTGACTCACCATTAAGGTTGAGTAATTTACTCTTGGAATGTATATTTATGGTCTGTACAAGCAGATTGTATCAAATGGGAGTGACAGCCAAGTTGAGCTCTTTAAAGGATTTGAAAGTTAGATGGGAGGCGATGGTTGAACCAAAGAAGGTTGGCCCATTCGAAGCAGATAGACTCTCTTACATCAACAAAGCAATTTTGATGGAAGTGGTGCACATAATGGTCTAAATTCTCAATTGACTAACTTGCGGCGGTTCAAATAGCGACATCTCGGACAGCTTCACCACTAGGTCGAGTGTTGAACAAGCAATTTCTTGGAGTAGAAACAAAACTTTCAAAGACCAATAATATCCCCAAAAGTAAAGTCACAATTCCCATTAACAAAGTTGAGTTCATTTCAGCAAAAGTAATCATGATAACGATGATACCAATGGGCAATCTCCAAAACACTCGAAGCTTTTGAGGAAGTATGAAGTAATTTGGAGGATCACGACCCTTTTCCACCAATCCCAACACAAACATGCACACCAAAGCCACACCTATTCCTCCAGTATAAAAGAATGCCAACGCATACATGTTTCTTTCGGACTCTTCCCCTTCATTTCTGGCTTCCAAGTGCTGGTGCTTTTTAGTGCTGGGATTATCAATGGCACACAAGTCACCTCCAGCGTCGGCTGATAACACTAGTGCTGCAATTAATGGCACGTGAGCGTATATCCACAACATTGCTGTTGTCCCACTATTTCTTAATGGATGAATAGCTCTGCTATTTGTCCCTCCATACTGATAGAGCCAAAACAAGATGTATGCATCGGCTAATAAGAAGATACCCCTGGCATATTTGGCACTGAATCCCACCCCCAATGACCCATTAGAAACAACTTTGTACAAGTATTCACCGATGGCAATGGTCACAAACACGGAAAATCTTTCAACCTCGTGCTCGATGTTCAATGCCGTGGACATGGTTAGTTTCAACATCCTTTTGGTCCATGGGTGGAAACATACTGAAAAGCATACTTGTTCTAGGAAAAGAAATACAAATGCGAGGGCAATCTTGACTCTCGTGGAGACAAATATCACCGATAACCAACACATTGAAGTTACAAAAATAGTGGCAGCGTACAATCTTTGTTGTGTACGATGTTCTGGTATGAAAATAGAATACACAACCAATGAAACAGCCAAGGACAACCGACACAAAATGTAGGAAACAACTGGTATTGCTGCTTTGCTATAGCTCTCTGTGATATCGTAGTGACTGTTTATGTATAAAGTTAATAAGCAAAGAATCCAAAAAATGTACAACTTCTGTGACAAATCTTCGTTATAATAGTAATTGGTGAAATCTTTAATATCTGCCCACACTACCCAGATAGGTAAGAAGAACAAAACGTATTTCAACAAGGCCAATCCACTGGCATCTTCACTCGCTTCCCCGGCCAAGTTAGCAATCAATCCTACATAAAGCAAATCCAAAAACAATTCAGTCCTAGAGCTTCCCCGTTCACCTTTTGTGCGAAATAATACACCATCTTTGAAGTAGTTGAGTGCATGTGGTCTGATGAACCAAAAATTTTCTCTAGGAGGTTTGATGTATTGAAAATTGATGTCACCAAACCTTCTAATAAACTCATCCTCGTCCTCACTGTCAGTCAAATCTTGCTCAATGTTGGGGAGTTCCTCCTGAGACAATTGATGAGATGTATGTGATCTTTCATGGTAGAAAGGGTCGCTTTCATCTTGTGATGAGGTTCGTGGTTGTGGAGCATTGTTTTGACTATCAGGAGTGGATTTGCTCGATCTCAATGACATTGATGTGTAGTGATTGTGCTTCGTATTCGTGTGAACAACAAGGAAAAGACTAGGACATCGTATGTCCTTTTGGGTTTTGCTAGCTGTGTACAATTTTGCGGAAGCAAAATTCATTCTTGCTAAATGCACAATGTACTAAAAACCGTTTTACATCTGAAATTTTTTCGGTTGCAAAAGTTTCCCGATTGGGGAATTAAATTGTACCAGAATATTCCACGTGGATGAATCAAAAAATAATATGTGGGTGTCACTAGCACTGAACCGGCAGTCATAATTCTTTGGTAAGCGTTGGCGGGAATGATGGCTCTCACTTCGAAGGCGTTCAAAAAGGCGTCTGCGCTTCAGTTAAAGATACGGCTGACCGAAATGACACAAAATAAATCGTTGCTTGGCTTTGTTATAAAGTGGTCTTTCCTACGCCAGTGAATGGGTGATAACATAATTAAAGAACAAACTCTATACACAGGGCAGCAAAAAAAACTTGGAATGTTTCTTGTGCATCTACTTTGCCAGTTATTATTGCCCAAAATCTTTGCCTTCGCCACCGTAATCTGATTTTGATTCTTTATGGTATGCCTTCACTTGGAGTTGACTTTGCAATTACGAATAAAAAATGGTAATCTATAAATACCGATTAGTTTTGTTGTCACCTGTTTTCCAGTCTTTCGCCACCTTTTCGTCCTTCGCAATCAACCCTTGAACTCCACTCCCCTCTACTCCCAAGTTGTTCTTCAAAGCTTTACTATTCTTTCTAGCCACCTTCAGGTTGGTTGTATTCTTCCTATAGAGTCAGGAAAGCCACTACACACTTTTCAAAAGCAATGAGATCGTTACCACCACCCAGAATCACTCGAGCAAGAAGATGGAAACGCATCAAACGTGCAATGAAAAACTTGCTCACAAAGGGGTACATTTCAGACTATGGTGTTTTCCATAGGAAGTCATCGCTTTATTCACGTCATTTTTATTCCATCACCAAAATCCACAAGCTGCCTATTTTGTCAAGAATGAAGAAGAGAAAGACAGACATGCAAGTGTTTCAAACTGCAAACTCAGGATTACGATTCGCCAAACATTTCGGTACATTTGTGGCCAAGCTTTCAATTCCTGGATTGAAAGAGGACTTGTTTGGATCTAGAAGGGGGAAAATGAGGTTATCGTTGAAGATGTAAGTTGTGGATTAATTAACTTAATGGACGTGTGTGATTTGTTTGATAAATTTTCTTGTTCTCCTCTGTGCGCGCTTCCGAGTCTCTCTAAATTTTTTTTCACGATGAGCTCCATCGCGATTAAACATCACTCATTACACGATAGAGCACATTCATGCCAACCATGCCAGACAAGAATCAGATAAAGATCAGGTTCACTACAAATGAAGAAGATGAGAGTTTGAAAGTAGAAGGGACACCTTTGTTTGTGCCTATATCGTTGAAAAGATTTGGTTTATCTGAAATTGTAAATCACTTGCTTGGAAATTACAAGACAGATCAAGAAGAAGAAGAAGAAGAACGCAAGCCAATACCTTTCAACTTTCTCATCAATGGAGAGCTTTTACGAACTTCGATTGAGGACTATCTTGTACGCAATGGACTATCAAGTGAAGCATTTTTAACCATCGAATACACGAGGGCCATTTTACCACCTAGTTTCCAAGCATCATTCAACAACGAGGATTGGATTTCATCTATAGACTCAATCAACAAAACATCAACTGCTGTAATAGATTCCCAATTGACGATAACTGACCCCAAAATTTTGAGTGGTTCGTATGATGGGGTAGTACGAACTTATAACATGTCGGGTAAAGTTGAGAAGCAATATGTTGGTCATTCAGCTCCAATTAAATCTGTCAAGTGGATCTCGCCTACCAGAATTGTATCATGTGGTAACGATAAACAAGTCAGATTATGGAAAACGTCGTATGAAGGTGTTGTTGATCAAAATGAAGAGAATGACGAAGATGAAATTGAAGATGGAAGGACATTGGCAATTTTGGAAGGACACAAGGCTCCAGTTGTTAACTTGGCAGTGAATCAAAAAACAAAGAGGATCTTGAGTGCTGGTTATGATAATGCTATCGGTTTTTGGTCAACTAATTACAAGGAAATGGCAAAGATCGAAATTCCAGATTATGATTCAAATGTGGTTTCCACATCGTCTAAAAAGAGAAGGAAAATGGCGTTGCAAGATTCAACTATTAGACGTCGTTCACCATTGAGCTTGTTACTGGGCCATACGGAGCCAGTGGAAGGGGTGATTTTCGATGCATATGATACTACAGTCGGTTACTCGGTTTCACAAGATCACACTATTAAAACTTGGGATTTGGTAACTTCTCGATGTGTTGACACAAGAACAACAGGATTCTCGTTGCTATCGGTGTTGCAACTACCACAAGTCAACTTGATTGCTTCAGGTTCATCAGCACGTCATATCAATTTGCATGATCCAAGAGTTTCAAACACATCCGAAGTGGTTAATGCCAAGTTGGTTGGACACACCAATTTTGTCGTTGGATTGAGTGCATCACCACATAATGCTAACATGTTTGCCTCGAGTTCCCATGACGGAACTGTCAAGGTGTGGGACGTTAGAGCTGATAAATCGCTTTATACGATAACTAGAGAAGATGGATCCACCAAAAAGAAAATCTTTGATGTATGCTGGGACAATGAAATTGGTATAATAAGTGGTGGTGAAGATAAAAAGATTCAAATTAATAAAGGAACTGATATAGCTAAATAGATAGAAGAAATCTACAACTTGTACAGTTTATTTTCTTTTCTAGAAGACGTGAAGAGGTTTAATCCGTAATATCCTTGCCACATACTTTCCTTATCGGTTAAATAGCCCACCAACCCTGTTTGGTTACCAACCGACAATGGATCCCATATGGTGTAAACATCTTGTTCATCAACCCATCCCAATGCTTTACGAGCAGCCTTCAACTCATCAGCATTGAATTCAACTTGTGCCGCTGAACCATACTTCAATGGACCAGCATTGATCCAGTATCCTCTTTCTACATTACCCAGAGGTTTTGCTAGTTTTTCAATTGTCTCCATGTAGGAAAACAAATTCTCAGCAGTATCCAAAAAGAATACAGAAACGACAACGATATTCTTGTACTTGTCCCTATTTGGAATTTCAAATTTGGTAAAATCTTCATTAACAATGTGTAAATTATTTGGCTTGTTGGATTCTCCAATTGACTCATATTCAAAAGTTCTGAATTGTGACTCAGCATTGTAATAGTCTGAGTTTGTATGAATATAAGGATAGATGGTGTGCAGCTTTTTCAGTTGTTTGCTATAGTTGTATCCAACAAACAGGTTCATTAATCCTGAATTTTCAATGGAGAATACTGCTCCATAGTCCCATTTACTAAACTCATAAGCTAATCTGCCCAAGCCACTACCAGGAAACACCAATGCAGTTTCCCCCCTTTGTCTAAAGTCAATAGCTACTTCCAAATGAGAAGCAATATATTCGAAAAGTGGTCTCAATTCAAGGCTAAGCAGTCCACCAGGAGTCCAATCACGAGTAAAGTGACCCAATGCTTCAATGACTCTAAAGTTGTTGCCGCTAGCAACGCTTGCTTTATCATTCTCAATCAATTCGAAATCCTTCAACGATACGCCATACTCTTCAATTGTGAAATCAGCAACATCATCAACAAACTCTTGATTTTTTGCAATCGCCTTGTCAATCAGTTTCAACTTTTCCAAGTAGCCAACATCCTTGGCAATCGATTGCTGTTTTGAAGTTAAGTGGGTAAATAACGATTTTCTTCTCTCATTAACCTCCTCAGCATGGAATTGGTAACTTTTCAACGACCTAATGGCAGACAATACTTCAATTTGCTGATCATTGTTTAGTTTTTGAAATTTGGAGTAATTAGCGCCTGCTGATGTGGGTAAATTGTACAAACTGGGAGAGCTTGACTTGAAATTCCTCAGGGCTGAATGTGCCAATGACTTGAACAAGGAGGTTCTAGAAACCATATTTGTAAATACAAACGTTGTTATAAGTATTGGTAGTTGAGATTTTCGGTAAACCAACGATAGTACGTAGTATATGGAGAAAGAAATGACGCAGATAATTGGAATTGAGTCGAATAGGTTGCGCATTGAGTACTGATGGTGTGGTGTGAATACAGTACGGAATATATTGCGAAATCCTTCCAGTGTATGCGTATGGAGTTATGTTACTATTCTTGGAACAATAAGATTAATATCAGAAAAGAGTGTGGTTTTGGTGCGTAGAAGATATCCGAAAATTCTTTCATATTCTATTCGAGTTTTTACTTGCGGTCACCACAATTGATTAAACACTATTGTGATTTTCCTCAATTAGTTTGAGGTTTGATACATGAAGAGTTGATTTGTCGGGTGGTGTCGAGTAATGGACCATGAGATTGACGTGATGCGACCGCTGTGCTGAAAAATTACGACCATCTGGTAATGGGAAGAGTCACATGATCAGATGCATACACAGTTGTACCGATTGGGGAAAGTTAAACACGGTTAACACCTTAACTTGGTGATTGCCACAAAGTTCATGTGATTTTCTGATCTGTTGTATAGTTTTGACTCGCATTTCCGATAACAAGCGTGGTAGGATTACATTCTCAATTGCAATTGTCATTAACTAAATAGGAAAATTGCGTCTCAAACTATTTTTTTTTTTTTTTTTTTTTTTTTCATGTTGCAGAAAATGAAATAAAAAAAACAATACGATAACAACTGCCAGTCCCAAAATACTATAGAAACTGCTGCCAACCTTGAAACAAAGATTTGCTCGTACCAAAGAAGACTGATCACAAAGTGTCTATTCTTCCGCAATGTCAGAATACGATTTTTCAGATATCATACCCGTTGATCTAAATAGTAAAGAACCACAATTATGTCAAATATTGTATGATGAAAATTACAAATCCACCATGGGTTTGCTATTATCACTTATGCAAAAGAAGGAATATTCACCAAGAGCACTTTACTTGACAGAATTGGGGATTGAACAGTTGGCATCGCACTACACAACATGGATATATCGATTCAATATTTTACAAAATTTACCCAACCCAAACTATTATGATGAATTGGACTGGTGTGAACAAATTGGTTTAGATAATGAAAAAAACTACCAGATATGGAACTATCGACAATTGATTATAAACGAAATCTTGAAACAAGAAATCATTGGAGATGTTGCTGAAGGTAAAGGCAAGTTTCAACCCCATCGTGAATTCCCAATTTTGGAAGCCATGTTAGATTCTGATCCCAAGAACCATCACGTGTGGTCTTATAGGAAGTGGTTGGTTGAGAGATTTGATCTATTTAATGATGCAAAAGAACTATTGTTTGTTGACCAGATGATTGACGCAGATTTATTAAATAACAGTGCTTGGAGTCATCGATTTTTCTTAAAATTTGCAGGCAAAGATGCAACTAGTGAATTGATTAATGGAGAAGTTGGGTATGTCAAGGATAAAATAAGGCAGTGTCCTCAAAATGCCAGTTCTTGGAATTACTTATTGGGAATCTATGACAAATATGATATGGAGATATCTGAATTGGAAGACTTTGCAACTGAGTTTGTTAAACTTGACACAGGCAAAGTGAAAAGCTCGTTTGCAGTGGAATTATTGTCACAGATCAACAAACAAAATGGTAATGACGAGAAAGCAAGTACATATGACAAGTTGTTGAAAGACTTGTTTAGTAAGTAGCTCAGTAACAAAAATAAAAGTGTTTTATATGGCTCACAGTATCATAAACCTTTGCTAGTCTAGTCAAGTGAAGCGTAAATTCGAATGCTCCGCTGAGATATAAAGAGACATATTTGGACCTTCCATCATTAGATTGATCAACAGGGTCAAAACTAAAAGATTATGGCAACTCAGTGGTTGCTCCCTGAGCTCCACAAATCAAAGTTGTTCCAGCTCTTAGAAACATAATTTCCGTGTTCGGAAACTGTTTATGCACTTTTGTTTTAAAAGACTACTATTGATTCTCATCTATCTTGACAAAATTAAACTCTAAAGCTAAACTGATGTCTAAAAGAACACCATGATTTATATTTAGCAACAAATGAGCACGGATTTAGCATTTAAAAAGGATTTGGTTTCTTTTATGACTTGCACAATAATAGTGCGTGATACGAGTTAATGTGATTTCGAATGCAAGGTGGGGCGGTATTATCGTTATCGGGTCGAGTATCGGGTTGTTCCCGTCTATTTCAGGTGATACAATTTTTGTGCTACACTTTTATTTTGTCTGTTACCAAGAAAAAAAAAAAAAGGAATTACGACTATTATCTTTTAGCAGAGTAATAAGTGTGGTTTTAAGGTAAGGCTGACCTAATAGTGGTGTCATCGTTAAAAGAAGTAGGTATCATGGAATTCAAAGTAAAACACCCAAATGGCAACTCATTGAAGCAAACAATAATGTTATCCAGTTCCTTTTGGGGCGTCTTCTTTGATGAACTGTAAGTGTTCTTTATTTTTTTGTAAGCACGGCGTTTGCATTTTTTAAACTCCTAACTTTCTCGCATTTATTACCATATTGGGAAATGAATACGCCGTACAAATGTCTAAGTGGACAGCCTCGCCATTTTTATTGTTTTTGCACTGATCACAAACTCCACTTTAAATCCGTATTTCTATGGGTCACTTCATCTCTCTCCTCATAAGCAAGCGTGATAACACTTCGAGAAAATCCCCGTGGTCGGAATATGCATTTTCGGCGATAGCAAGAAAAGAGCTTCTTCTTGTTTATTGATGCCATCGGAGGTAACCTACTACCTCTCAAGTGTGTACAAATAACCTTGAATGTTTAAGGCTAAATCCGTATATAATCACTTTTGCGTATATTCAGCCTTTTCACTAAAAGTTTCTTCTCTTTGTGTAAAAGATGAAAAGAAAAACATACAACATACATAACGTCACATATACTTCACTTCATTGTGTTTTATTTATTTTTTACGAAGTGTACCAAACTATATATATATATATATATATCATTGGAAGAACATAGTTTCAACTAAATTCTCTATCTAATTCCGTGCATTTCTACTACTACTACTGGATAACCTAACTAGTCACACGCTTATACTTAACATGAGTAAGAAACAAGTTAATTCAGCTACTTCTAGTGTTAAATCCACCGACTCAAGTGGATTACCGCAACCACTCACCAAAGACAATACTGATGATATTCAACCACAACAGCAACCACAACAACTACCTGAAGATCTTGAAGACCAATCTTCTGTTGGCTCGCGTCATGGTCACTTCAAAGAATCAGATGCAGGTGATGGTACACTACGTGAAGATCAATACATTCACGGTCCACGGTTAGTTTTATGTTTTGTTTCATTGTTTCTTTGTTTATTCTTGTTTGCATTGGACCAAACCATTGTTGCAACAATTTTATCCACAGTGGGGAACAAATTCGATGCATTTGAAAATGTTGGTTGGTTATCGTCAGGTTTTTTGTTGACGATGGCGGTGTTTATCCAACCATATGGTAAATTATCAATCATATTTGGTAGAAAATGGTCAATGGTTGTTGCTATTGTCATTTTTGAAGCAGGCTCTTTAATGTGTGCATTGGCTTCATCAATGAATGTCTTGATTGGTGGTAGAGTACTTGCTGGTGTTGGTGGTGCTGGTATACAAGGTTTAACTTTTGTTATTGTTTCCGAAGTGGTGCCAATAAACAAAAGACCTCTTGGTATGACAATCTTGTCTGTGACATTTGCTGTTGCATCAGTTTTGGGTCCATTGATTGGCGGTGCTTTCACCACACATGTTACTTGGAGATGGTCGTTTTACATCAATTTACCAGTTGGAGGATTTGCTTTGGCAGTGTTTTTGTACTCTTTCCGCCCTCCATTACCCAAAGTCGATATTTGGGAAGAGTTGAAACAGTTTGATTACATTGGTACTTTTTTCTTCATTTCGGGGAGTGTTATTCTTTTGTTGGCAATCACATTTGGTTCATCAGATTTTCCATGGAATTCAGGTGCTGTTATCTCGTGCTTCGTACTTGGTCCGGTATTGTTGATCATCTTTGCCATATGGAATTTCCGTTTTTCCAAGAACCAAATCATTGGCACTGATGTTATCACGACGCCACAAATTATTGCCTCAGCACTTTCGATATCGGGTGTTTATTCAGCATCCATTGTTACAATGATTTATGCTTCAGTGTATTTTCAAGTCATTCGTGACTCAAGTGCAATGGGTGCTGGTTTGCACTTGCTTCCATGCATCATTGCTACTGTCATATCATCAGTTGTTTCAGGAGGTGCGATTCAAAAACTAAAATATGTCAAACCGTGGGGTGTTTTTTCAGGGGTGTTGGCACCAATAGGTGCTGGTTTGTTGAGTTTGTTGCGAGTTGACTCTCCCTTTTCCAAGCAAGTTGGGCTATTAATCATCATGGGTGCTGCAACAGGTTCCCAATTCCAGCCAGCTATGTTGTCTGCCCAAATCAAAGCACCAAAGACTCCAGGTGGTACCATTATGACAACAACCTTTATCAATGCCTCTAGGTGTTTATCATCAGCAATTGCTGCTACGTTATCTGATGCTGTGTATACATCAAGTTTGAACAACTTTTTCAAGAAAAACATCCCCAAAGCCAGTGCTGAAGTTCAGCAATCATTACAATCGATTGACATTTCGAACCTTATGTCCAATAATGCAATTTTGAGGACATTGGATCCAGCCACTGAGAAATTTATCAAAGAACAAATGATGAAGTCGATTCAAAATGTATTTTACATGTGTATTGGTTTAGCAGCTATAACTACATTGGCTTGTCCGTTTGTCTCCAATAAGAAATTACCTGACACGAAACAAGTGGCCAAAGTGGAGAAGAAAAAGGAGGAGATAGAACAAGGAGATGCAACTGAAGCTGAAAAAGAAGCTCAATTGAAGGAGCTCGATGCTGAATTGACCGACTCGACGCCGCAGGATTTACCCAATGAAAGCAATAAAGTTGAAACTAAATAGGGAACATTATTTGGAACATGTATATAGAATGGATACAATAATAGGGTCTTATAATAGCATAATAATAAGTATTCAAGGGTAACACTCGAGCTCCCAAACACGAAATTGGAGATCAATTTTTTCGGGGCAGCTCAATCTTTGGTTTAATTTGCTGTCAAATCGACTCCCTTTTTTGATGAAGTGAATCTATTGACTCGCAATTGAGAGCAGCCACCAAATGCGCAGCCTAAGTATCTCAAGATCACAATTCGTTATGCTATTTCAATGTTTAGAGGCAAGCACGTGTTCCAATCATCAATACTTAAATGTTGACAATTACACTAGAATCTTGGACCAAACCCACTATTATTCGTCGCCTGAACTTATTTAAAGAATGCTGTTTTCAGTTGATGTATATCATACAAGATTGGAATGAGGATATGATGGTCATAAACCCATTTTGGAAGGAAGGATTGAAGAATGAGTGTTGCAACCAATAAGGTTGTCATAGCAGAATTATTCATTACTGAATTGAATCATTATACATGGATGATCTCACTTGTTGACAAGTTTGGGAACTCCGTGATAAACATATTGGTCAATCTTGCTTCTACAGGGTATAGTAGTGACCCTTTTATGTTGTCCTGATTGCAATTGCCCATTGACTGGATGTTATAGGGTTGTGATATTAACAACACCACTATAGCACATTCAAAATCCTTGCTCCAGCTTGACTTCTCATGGGCGATTGATTCATTGTGCCAAGGTATTGTCGTCTCAAATTATGAAAATACTTTAATTTTTGCTAATACCTTATACCAACAGTATGATTAATGGCAGAGTCATACCCAGAGGGGTGTCCAAGTCTGCAATACTTTATAGGAACGCTGATGAATCGATTTTGAGGTGACAAATTGCACCATCCCAAAGCGTTTACTTAAACGGTTTGTTGTTTTAAATCTTTGAAGAAGAATTGGAACGTATCAACTGATAGAATGATAGTGATCCACAAAAACACACTAGCTTTATGCAATTTGTAAGAATACCCACTGTTGGTATGGTGGTGCTTTTGAAGGAGAAATGGAAGTCTCTTTTGAAGTTTGTTCAGATTGTACACCGTCAATTTTGTGAATCATCGGATGAGGGTTTATCACACTTGTTGTTCCATTAGTTTTGAAAGTTTTTGATAAAGGGGGTTTGAAGCAAAAGAAGAGGAGGATATTGTCCCGCGGGAAAGGTCGTAAATGGGATAAAGCTCCACTAATCTCGATACATGCAACGGAATCATGCAAATAGAGGAACTGCGTGGGTCAACGTTGAGAAAGAACAATCTTACTGCTATCTTGTTTGTCGCAACTTGTGTGAAAGAATCCTCAGAGATGCCCAACCAAAGCCCCGATGAAAACCGTTCATTAGAGATAAAGTGAAAGAGAGATTGAGCTTTGACGTCAATAAAAAAACAAATGTACAGCAGCGAAATCCGATATCAGCAGTCCATCAATACCACCATGTAGCAAATCTGCAATCAGCAAATAGTAAATTGGAATTTCAATGGGTGCACTTCGACAAATAAACAATCATCTTTTTTTTCACACGCACAAACTAAGTAGATCAACTCAATGGTACTTCAGTGAAGCATATAACCAAGAATGATTGCTTTATATATAGACAGCTTTTTTGCAATTTTGCATTTTTTATTTTAATTGAATCTTTTCTTTATTTTTTATAATCTTTTGAACGCTGTTTTTCATAACTTATAACATTACCTGCAATCAAATTCATTCCATTTTCAATTACGGGATCAATCATTGACCGCAAAATGAGGAGACTTGAGGATCAGATGAGGGAAAAATTGGATCAAAACGCCACCATGATCAAGTCTGAAGAAGCAACCATATCACATCCACCGAGTTAGGATTATAAACCACAACGACAGAATCAGTATAAGCGGGACCTACTTTGAATCACTGGTGCTGTACTTTGTCAAGTGCTTCAGGTTTTCTTCCCTAATCAGAGATATCGAACCACAGGATCGTGAAAGTGAGAGTTATACAGGATTTACTACAGAATTAAAGGCAGAGTTCCTGGTATCAAGTCTTTGATTCCACAACACACCAATTTGATCCGCGAGTTATAGAGATTTGACTTTGAGTGCTTATATGTTTCTATCTTTTTGAGTGTAATGTACCAGTGGAAGAGGCTAGTTACAGCTCCTAATCACCAAATTCGCTCTACGTAAGTTTGCGTTTGTTCTCATACTCAAGATCTTTTTGAAACCATGTTCTTGTCGAAGTGAAACGAACTATGAGAAATTCGAGACAGCACTAAATTGGGTATCCCCTTCTACATGAACGGTAGGCGTTGCTTTACTGCCTTGAATAGGAAACAATTCGCGCGGAAATGCATCTCCACGGTATTGAAAATTTATAGCCAGAGAAACTTTAAAATCCCGCTTTTCTTGAAACCTTTCTTCCAAACTAGACTAAAGAGCCAAACTTGCGAAGCAAAGCGTCACTACTTCCAACAAGGGAAAACCGCAGTATTCCTGCGCATACACTCACTCACTTTCAAAACACACCACGCACATCCACTCATCACAATAACAAATGGTGTTCAAATTCACAATTGACACTGTGCTTGACCAATACGTTCCCCGCAACCAAATACACAAACTACCTCGATTTATAGCCCATTTCTTAGGCCATCACAAACATCCACACAGGGCAGCTCCTGATTATTTCATATGGCTTGAAATTTTGATTGCTACGTTTTCCGGTCTATCCCTCATCATGGGTGTGTTTATGCATCATAATGTGTTTACTGATCATCATCATGCTCCTATTATATTAGCATCGTATGGAGCTACCGCGATCCTTTGCTTTAATGCATCACAAGTACCATTAGCGCAACCACGTAATATTCTATTGGGTCATTTCATAAGTTCAACAATTGGCGTGGGGATACAGAAATTGTTTAGTTTGAGTCATGGTGGCAGACTGAATTATTGGGCTAGTGGTGCTTTGAGTGTGGCCATAAGCTCAGTGGTTATGGCAATCACCAATACCATTCACCCACCTGCGGGGGCTAGTGCATTGTTGCCTAGTATCGATGAACAAGTTCGACAAATGAGTTGGTGGTTCTTGCCGGTTCAATTGGTTAGTTCAGTATTGATTATTGCTGTTGCTTTGATCACGGGCAATATAGTTCGGACGTACCCCGTGTATTGGTGGAGTCCAGGTGCTGGTCAAAAAATTGTTAAACAACTGAAGAAACAACAACCAGTGGAGGCATCAAAGAAAGAGGGGGACCATGTGCCCACTTCAATTGGCGACAAAGATGAGATGAGCTTTCATGGGAAGGATGGCCATGACTTGACTAAAATGCAGCTGCGATTCACTTTAACTGGGGCTGGGATTGATGAAGTTGCTAATGCTAAAAATATCATCATTACATCTACTTCAATAGTAGTGCCTGAAAATCTCGATTTAGGGGAGGTTGAAGTTGATTTACTTCGGTCACTACAACAAAAGCTAATGGATCTACAACCAGATTCAACATCAACTTCGTCAGACACTAATGTCCGTTCGAAACCAGAACACCTTGTATGACAGGGCACAACTGCCAATAAAAAACAACATCTTTTAATATTACTAGACTTACATATATATACCATTTCCACATTACACGATATGTATATCTACATCTCCTTGTATAATAAATCTGTTTGCATTTTACAGACTCAAAAATTTGGTTCTTGTTCAATCTCTTCAACCGGCACGACTCCGCCTTTGAACAGTTCATCTTCTAATTTATCGAAAATGGCATTAGCAACCTGAGTAGTACTAACAACTGGTCTAACGACTCCATTCAAAAACTGGTTGCCCAAAATAGCATTTTTCAAATTAACTCCCAATTTCAAACCCTTCACCAAGACGTCTCTATTCGTAGTAGGCTCATTTGTAGATTTGCCGTGTTCTTCATACATTATCCCCGGTCTCATCAAAATGCTTCGTAAATGAGGCTTATTGCTCAATTCAAATTCAGCTTCTCGTTTGGTAATTATATATCGTTGTGGGACAATTGGTGGGTTTTGATCAGCTGATATATAGACGTAGTTACCCACCACAGAGTTTGATTCCTTATAATCACCAGCTGTTCCAGCTGTACCTACCGAGTCCTTATTGCTCTCTTTCTCCTTTTTCAATGCATCTAATCTAGCATTGATATACTCATCAGCAATCAATACGGCAGAATCGCGTTGTATAGCTTCATAAGTCAGATTAGCTTTGTCCTTCTGCATCGGATTCGATGACCCCAAAACGGCTCGATTAGCAAGTTTCTGTATATCTTGCAAAAACCCGAAATTTGAATTCATCAGTTTCTTGTACGACGCATCTTCAAATAATATACCGATTGAATGAACAATAGTATCAAATTGACTCAATTGAGTTGGGGATATTGATTGTTCAGGGTTGAATATATCGCATCTTTGCCACGATACTTGTTTGATCCAAGGTGGTTGTCGGGAAGCAGGGACGTTGAGTTTTGGTGGTTGGCCAGATCGAGAATATGATGTTATATTGTATCCGCGGTTGATTCCAACTTCACAGATTTTACGGCCTAAGAATCCATTGCCACCGAATACTGCTACTGACTTGGACATGGAAAGGGAGATAATGTTTGTGTCTGTGTGTCTGTGTGAGTTCAGTAGGAGAGAGCAAAAAGGGTCATTTCGTGGAATGGTCGCAGGCAGCAAAAAAGATCAGTCGGTTGCGAGAAACGCTACCACTGACCATACTATTCTGAGACATTCTACAAGGGCCTAAGAGAATGTTTCTACAATAGTTAGGGTTACTTTTCTAAGTGTATGATTTCGTATTATTTATTAAACAACTCTTTTACTAAATCCTCAATGATCAAATCTTTTTCTAAACAAAATTGACTCTTCATCTTCAACATCTTCCAAAGATGGTGAATGATGTTTGCGTAAACCATCACTTGGTCCATTGATTACCTTCAGCACCGGTGTGGTTGGTTTCTCCTTTGAAGCATTTTTAGTCACTTTAGCCTCCGATTTCACTTTGGTTGATTCTTTTTTAGCTGGCTCTGCTTTTTTAGAAGTAGTGGAATCAACTTTGGATTTGGTGTTGTTGTTGTTGTTTTCCCTCTTTGAAGTTATTTGTTGAGATTTACTAGTTCCGTTTTCAACAGATTGTTTAGTTTGAGGTGGTGGCAAATGTGAAGTCAAGACTGGACCCAAATTGAAACCAAAAAACTGATTAAGTAATTCTTGTTGCTGTTTCAAGTACTGTTCATACTCGTTGGAGTTTTGTTGATACTGATCTTCTTCACTGAGGATCTCCAGTTTCAACTCATCTTCTTTGGCTTTGATGGCGGAATCATTGTGATGTTGTTTTTCCAACTCTTCTTGTTGTTTAGCCAATTTTTCTAATTCCAATTGGGCTTGAAGAATCTTTTGACGTTCTTGTTCTTGTTTCAAAGCAAATTCTTCTCTAACTCTTTTGAGTTCAGCTTTTCTTTGAGCTTCGATTTCAGCAGATTTTCTTCTAGCTTCAGCTTCCAATTCAGCCTTCTTTTTAGCCTCTTCTTCAGCTTTTCTCTTAGCCTCTTCTTCAGCTTTTCTCTTAGCCTCTTCTTCAGCCTCTTGTGCTTTCTTTTCTTCCTCGTCAGCCATTCTCTTCTTTTTCTCAAGCACAGCATTAATAGCTTCTTGCGCCAACTGTCTTTGTTTTTCGAAAGCCTCTTGCTCGGCATCATCATCTTGCTGTTTATTCTTCAAATTGTCATTCTTTTCTTCAGCCTTTTCTTCTTCTTTACCTTTACCTTTACTCTTTTTACCTTGTTTTTTATTCTCTTTCTTCCTTTCAATCAAAGCATCAATAGCTTCTTGAACCAATTTTTCGTGTTCATCAAGTGATGAATCATCAGAATCACCCAACTCATAATCATCGTATTCATCTTGATCTTCATTGTGATGGTGGCCAAAATTCAATTCCTTCTCTGCATCTTCAAATTCAGGTGAGTCATGTTCCAAATACAATTGACGTTGAGGATCATCCAAAGTTCCCAATAAACAATTGATTACATCATTTAAATTGGAATGAATATAGTGTAATTTTTTGGGAATGTTTAAACTCAAGATATTGTCTTGTTTGTACCATCTCCAATTGATGTTTTCAATATCGATATAGTTAACGTTGAAATTAAAATCAATTTTGAAATCATCTTGGTGTGAGAAAATGATAACTTTAATCAATGGTGGTTGCAACTTGACAACTTTCACTTCGTAATTGTTGAAGTTTCCGTATGGTTTATAAATTTGAATCTGATATTCATCTTCAGTTTCCAATTTTTGAACCACTCTTGGTCTTGAGTTTCTTGGTTGTTGATGTTGCTGTTGCTGTTGCTGTTGCTGTTTGTGATAACGTGGTGGATGTTGGGTAGCAGTATAATAGTGGGGATAAGCTTGTAACGAACGTGCTTTTGGTTGTGGTGATGATCTAAATTGTTGTTGGTGTAACAAAGACAACAATGAATCTAAATCAACTGGATTAGCATATGGTTGAGCAGTGTAATAGTAAGACATTATTGGTAGAGAAGTTTTTCTTATATCGTTCAGTAGGTGTGATATAGTAGTGAAAAAAATTGAAGTGTTAGTAAAGATGGACAAACTTGGTTGTTATTTATATTCCTTTACCTCATGTTGCCTCGGAAGACAGTGGAATGTTGAGGAAAAAGGTTAGTTCTTTTTTGCAGTCATTTGCTGTTGTAGGGTTTTGCGCATTTTTCTCCGGATGTTCCAGATTATTCTAGAAAACGTTCAGTAATTACACAAAACTGTTTAAATCAATGTCATACATTGCTATCTTGTGACAAAGCATCCACGACAATACAAAATGCATTTAACCTAGATGTATATCAGTTCCGTTTATAGTTTGTTGGAACTAATGACAAATGCAGCCCTTGCACAGGACTGATTGGAGGAAAGGGCGGTTAAAGTACAGGAACATTTGCAATTACTAGAATTGAGACTAGTTATAATTGCAAAATATATATCGAGAGTGGAAAGGAAGTGATGTTAGTTACAAAAGATATACTCAATCAAACTGGCCACTACTATTCTATTCTCTCTACCCACTTTTGGTGTTCCTACTCTTGTTTTTCCAACTGATGATGGTGCGTACAGCGAATATAGAAACGTGAATCTAGAAACCAAAATGTGTTTCAAAATAGACAAACTTGAGAAGAAACTGACACAGACGAACAGACAGCCAGACACGAAAAAAAAAAATAAAAAAAATAAAAAAAATAAAAAAATAAAAAAGAAAAGTAAACAAAGAACAAAAGACGCGTAAAATTGTTCGTGTCTCATTGGAAAGAATTTGACGATGATGTTGAACATGTGTACTATTAGTTGTAACGGCAATGGGGCTAATGGTAATAACAACTAGAATGTAAGGAAGTTATTGTTTTTTGTTAACCAATATGTACTGTCTCATATGGTTTATACTTTTTCACTGCAGATGCAGATTATAAAAGCAACAGTTTTATTGTGTGAGATCTGCGTGTAAAACAACTTTTGACTAAAAGATTACACCCCTTACAGATTCAATTGAGACAAACACAACACATACAGACAGACAGACAGACAGACAATTTTCAGTAAGTCAGTATAGTTAGTAAAATTGTGGTTTGATAGTATTAAAGGAAAAAAGGTGTGTGTATGTATGTGTGTGTGTGTGTACGTGCTCACTTCACGTGCTGCATAAAAAAGGTCAGTCTTTTATGGTGTGCGTCACCACCAGCTATTTTTTTGGGGCAGTGCTAAAAGCTTAATAAGTCTAATATACACATCAGCCATTTTGCTCCAAATTATTAGCAGTTGGTATTCATTTGTGGTGTTATACTCGTCTACCTATATATACGTCACCTATTTACTCAGTATGGATAAGTCAATGTATGTACAATATCTAAATACGAACATCATTGTAAAAAGAATGGGCTTATTTTTGTCGTAAGAAAAGAGAATGCGACACTAAGCTAAAGTACCTTTTGGGAACCTTTTGTGACATCAAGACCAAATAGAAAAATCAAAGAAATTTTTTTTTTTTTTTTTTTGAAACAATAAAAGATCAAACATTCTCCTTAATTGTGGCCTTATACACAACGGTTTTTTTCTTCTTCTTTTCTTACGTGTCTTATTTGTACAGACCAAGAGTGGGATGTGTGTGAGTGTGTGTGTGGGGGGGGAAGAAGACAAAACCACCCGCTATGTAAAACTATCGACTTTATAAGTAATTATCTGTATACGAACAACCAAAGGCTGTTTTATTTATTAATCACATTCTCCTTCTTCAACATTCTTTCCCTCCCCTTTCGTAAATCTAAAAATAAAAAATAAAAAAAAAAAATAACAACAAACAAAAACTGACGAGAGATCCACAGAGAGAAAATTTTTTTATAGAGCCAGCCAAAACCAACAAACCACACACACCAAACCATTACTACCTAGAAACCTGAAGATCACGTTCTTCTCCTATCTATCTATCCACATACCTACATACCTACATACCTACATACATCAGTTGAGGTATTAATACCACACACATCTTAGATCTCACTTTACAATCTCACACACATAACAGAGATCTAGAAGGCAGTGTTTTCTTTTCAACATTCGTTCATAGTAAAAGACCCACACACCACCACCACCCACTACGACGAGTACATATTCAACCATCACACTAATCAACATTTAGAATAGCTTACAAAATAGATAGATACACACACTCACCAGGACCTACTTTCCCCTTCCCCCCCTTTCTATAAAAATATTAGACTACATTACATTAGATCCCCATACATTACATTCCTACAATAACAATGTCTGAGAAACAACAGCAACCTCATCATCACACCGAACACCATCACCACAACAACAACATTACACCTACCTCCAAGAACAACAAGGCCTCTAAGTCGAAACTACATCAATACAATACCATCTTTAGATGCTTCTTATTCATGACTATCTTGTTATCATTAGCCTACTTTTACTTTACACCTTTATCTTCACCATCATCGTGTCTACAATCATTAATACCTAATAAAAGCAACAAATCATTTGATAACCATCCAACAACTGTCAATTCAGTTGCAATTACTACAGATGCTACATCAACTACAACTACTTTTACATCAATAGACAATAGTGACAACCTTGAGCAAACTTTGGGGTTCCATAGGAAAAGAGCTCAACAAGAGAAGCAAAAGAGGCAAAAGAGGCAAAAGCATCATAAACAGGAAAAGAGAGCTGATAATTCAACTAGTGATGGACTAACATCTTCCACGTCGAATGGTGGTACATTTGGTAGTTCCACTAGTGGTTTTAGTACTGGATTTGGCCAATCTTCATTCTTGTTTCCTTCTTCATCAAGTTCATCATCATTTAGTAGCTCATCAAGCTCATGGTCTTCATCATCATCATCATCTACTTCATTTGGAGACCAATTTTCTTCCTCCTCCTCCTCATCATCATCGTGGAGCTCATCTTCATCATCGTCTGCCAATTTTGATGCGTCATCATCTGAAACACTGAGTGACAGTTCTACCTCATCATCGTCTACTTCCTCATCATCGTCTTCATTTGCTTCAGAGACTGGTGAGTCTAGCTCAACGAGCTCTACTTCATCGTCATCATCTACAACTGAAGCACCTGAAACTACATCTGAAACTACCGACTCATCATCAACAACATCTTCCTCATCTTCAGTAGAAGATGATGACACCACCTCATCATCGAGTGAATCATCAGGAACTTCGCGTCATGTAACAACATTGAGCTCAGTCGAAAATGGTAAAACAGTAGTTGTCACCCAAACTTCATTGGTTTCTTCACAAGCTACAGAAACATCCAATTCCAATAATCGTGATTCAAATGACAATGGTGGGGGATTATCGCAAACCAATAGAATTGTTGTTGGTGTTGTTGTTGGTGTAGGTGGGTCCATCTTGATTGGTATTATTGCCGTACTATTCTACCTCAAGAGAAGAAATAAACGTGATCCAGAAGCTGGCTGGACATTTTGGAGGAAAAATGAGAAATTGGGCAGTGATGAGTTTTTCAATGGTGAATTGGGTGTTAGAGATAGGAATATCAATCAAGGCTCAAACTTTTAACGTTGCGGCCTCCACTAGTACATTCAATCACATGCGATTACGTGGGGAGTTTTGCTTATATAAAATAATTTTGAGTAGTGAAAGAGACGATTTTTTAATATAGCTTTTCATACATTTTATACCTTGTAAGTGAGATGGACTATTTTGCCAAAAAAACAAAGAAGCAGGAGAGAAAGTAGTGGCCTAGTTGAAGGTGTACAATTGTTTCATTGACTTGCCATTGCTCTATGAAGAGTTATATCCCATATAATCAACACTTATATCCACTTTATTCTTTGTGTATCTCAAGTATATAACCACGATTTTCGAAAAGGACTTCCTGGAAGAGAATGT